>CDZE01015562.1_pt1 | contig 271028 bp, 216 predicted proteins | sample 557341 | NCBI WGS metagenome assembly CDZE01 (sample SAMEA3182109, study PRJEB8094) | gut metagenome | biome: human; feature: gut; material: Stool; isolation source: human stools | place: Canada | collected 2013-04-23
CTATAAGATCGTCCACCTTTTCGATATCTGCACGACGCACCTCAGTATGGCGTGAGTGCGGACAATGGAAAACATCTCCAAAGCCTTTAAGAATAATGCTTTCCGGATAGTCGATATGGTGCTTGAAATTGCCAAACATCTTCTCTTTCAAAGGATATTTGGGAACGCCATAATGGTAATAAAGTCCAGCCTGAGCGCCCCAACATATGTGGATAGTTGAGAAAACATTGGTCTTTGACCATTCAAAAACTCTGCAAAGCTCGTCCCAGTAATCAACGTCTTCATACTCCATTTGCTCAACAGGCGCACCAGTGATGATAAGACCGTCATAACGATTATCACTCACCTCGTCAAAGTTCTTGTAGAAAGCGAGCATATGCTCCAAAGAGGTGTTTTTTGACATATGACTGCTCATCTGAATAAGGTCGATGTCAACATGAAGAGGTGTGTTGCTCAAAAGACGCAGAAGCTGCGTTTCTGTCGCAATTTTGTCAGGCATGAGATTGACAATAGCGATCTTCAAGGCACGAATGTCCTGATGAGCGGCTCTGTCATCGGGAATAACGAATATATTCTCATTTTCCAACGTTTGGAACGCAGGAAGGTCATTTGGTATTTTAATTGGCAAAGTATATCCCACCTTTTAATTATACTCTAAAAGATTATTATAACACGATCTCTGTTAAAAATCAACCAAAAGAGAGATTTATTCATATATTATTGAGAAAAAGGGAGCGACCTAAGCCGCTCCCTATGTGTATCAACAGTATTCAGATCCGTACAATTATTCGTAAAGTGGATATTTCTTGCAGATAGCGTTTACCTTTTCTCTGATCTCATCAGCCTTATTGTCAAAGTCTGTGGCTGTGAGATACATACACTCAGCAATAACGTCCATGTCCTCCTCAACAAGTCCCCTTGTGGTAACTGCCGCTGTACCAACTCTTACACCGCTGGTTACAAATGGCTTCTCAGGGTCGTTAGGGATAGCATTTTTGTTTACAGTGATATAAACCTCGTCAAGTTTCTTCTCAAACTCTTTACCTGTGATGTGGAATGGTCTGAGGTCAACAAGCATAAGATGATTGTCTGTGCCGCCTGATACGAGATTGAATCCTCTGTCAAGAAGTCCCTTTGCAAGAGCCTGTGCATTCTTTACGATCTGCTCACCGTATGCCTTGAACTCAGGCTTGAGAGCCTCGCCAAAGCAAACTGCCTTTGCAGCGATAACGTGCATAAGAGGGCCGCCCTGTGTGCCTGGGAAAATAGCAGAATTTATCTTCTTTGCTATATACTCGTTGTTTGTGAGGATAAGTCCTCCTCTTGGACCTCTCAGGGTCTTATGTGTTGTTGTTGTAACAATGTCAGCATATGGTACAGGTGACTGATGGCAGCCTGCGGCAACAAGTCCTGCAATATGCGCCATATCTACCATAAGATATGCACCAACAGCCTTTGCTATCTCAGAAAGCTTCTCAAAATTGATAGCTCTTGGATAAGCACTTGCACCGGCAACAATAAGTCTAGGTCTGCACTTGTTAGCCTGCTTGTAAAGCGCCTCATAGTCAATATATCCCTCGTCATTTACGCCGTAAGGAACAAAATTGAAATACTTACCTGAAAGATTTACAGGTGAGCCGTGTGTAAGGTGTCCGCCAGCGTCAAGGCTCATACCCATAACAGTGTCGCCCGGCTTAAGAAGAGCAAAATAAACAGCAGTGTTAGCCTGAGCGCCGGAATGTGGCTGAACGTTAGCATACTTAGCACCGAAAAGCTTGCAGGCTCTTTCAACAGCTATATCCTCCACAACATCAACGCACTGACAGCCGCCATAATATCTCTTGCCAGAATATCCCTCAGCATACTTATTAGTAAGCACAGAACCCATTGCAGCCATAACGGCAGGTGAAACGATATTTTCGCTTGCGATAAGCTCAAGATTTCTTCTCTGTCTTGCCAGCTCGGCTTCCATTGCTTCGCCGACTTCTTTATCGACATTTTCAACAAAGCCGATAGTATCCATTATTTTCATCGAAATTACTCCCATCATAAAATTTTACGGACATTCCGTTCTCTTTTATTATAACGTATTTTTCTTTTGATGTCAACGAAAATTTTTTTTGATTGAGGAATGAGGAGTGAGGAATTAAGGTATCGCCTGCGGCGATTTGTTTTTTGTAGAATACGATCTACAGCCACAAGAACGCTTCACTCTTCACTGATTTTTCATTTCTCACTTCTTTATCTTATCCCAATACGCTTTCGCCATTTGCTCCGTCTTATTCTCACCATACTGATAATAAGTCCTCCCCACAAGCTTATCAGGCAGATACTGCTGTTTCACCCAATGGTTCGGATAATCATGAGGATAAAGATAGTGCTGTCCTTTGATAACAGCACCCTCGCCGTCAAAATGCTTATTCTGCAAGTGCCGTGGATAATCTCCAAAATCACCATTTCTAACATCTGCTAAAGCTGCGTCTATTGCTGATTCAGCGGAATTTGATTTTGGAGCAGTGGCAAGAAGAATCACAGCTTCCGCCAATGGTATCCTTGCTTCAGGCAGTCCCAACTGCAATGCCGAATCAACGCAGGATTTCGTCACTACCGCCGCCATAGGATACGCAAGTCCTATATCCTCGCTTGCGATAACAAGCAGCCGTCTGCACAGAGAAATGATATCGCCCGCTTCAATAAGCCGTGCGGCATAATGAAGTGCGGCGTTCTCGTCAGAACCTCTTATGGACTTCTGCAAAGCCGACAGGATATCATAATGCTCATCGCCTGCACGGTCATAGCGCATATTGCTGCGCTGAGTAAGAAGCTTCACATTATCAAGGTTCACGGTGAGCTTTTCACCGTCATTATCTGCCGAAAGTATGCAAAGCTCAACTGTATTTATTGACTTTCTCACATCACCGCCACAGCCCCTTGCGATATGCTCCAACACGCCATTCTCAAGACGCAGTTTCAGACCCAGCTCATCAGCCATAAGCTGAAAAGCACGCTTTATTGCAGGCAAGATCTCCTCCGAAGTCAGCGGTTTGAACTCAAACACAGTTGAACGGCTGATTATGGCATTGTACACATAAAAATACGGATTTTCAGTGGTAGAAGCGATAAGAGTTATCTTGCCGTTTTCAATATATTCAAGAAGAGATTGCTGTTGTTTTTTGTTAAGATACTGTATCTCATCAAGATAAAGCAAGATACCATTAATTCCGCTGAGTGTCTCAGTTTCAGCAACTATCTGCTTGATATCAGCAATAGAAGCACTTGTGCCGTTAAGCTTATGCATAGTCATATTAGCATTATTTGCTATCATTCTTGCGACCGTAGTCTTGCCAACACCTGACGGACCATAAAAAATCATATTCGGTATTTTACCGCTTTCGATAATACGCCTGAGAGGTTTATTTTCGCCTAACAGGTGGGTCTGTCCCACAATATCATCAAGGGTTTTGGGTCTAATTCGTTCAGCCAAAGGCACACTCATTTTATGATCTCCTTAAAAGCAATTAGTCTAAAATGTTCTGAATATCCTCTAAATGAAGCTGATAAGCCATGCTGTTTATCTTTTTAAGCAGGTAGGTTTTCGCAACAAGAACAGCTTCCTGATATTTGGTGTTTTCCATACCAAGGCAAATGCGATAAATAATAAATTGGTTAGAGGAGATTTTCATGATCATGTGATTATTGCCCTCGAAAGTACCACGGCAAATGGAGTTGGAGTTGACGAAGTTCCAAAGGTCGGAGTAAGTGAGAGCAGTGACTTCATCAGTAATAAACTGTTGGATAAGTTCATTCATATGGATACCCCCTATAGTGTATTTTCTTTAGTATAGCACATATTTCCGCATAATTCAAGGGAAAATGCGGTCAAAGTGGGGAGTGTCGCCCGTTAGCTTCATGACCTCGTATCGTAAACAACAAAATGTAGACGTCCCGATATCGAAGTGTCGAATTTTTTTTGATTGTGACAAATTTATGCAAGCGACCGAAACGAGCGAACAATGCTCGTCCCTACCACAAATTGTGCGTTTTCTCAAAGTTTGTGCAATAAATTACAAGATGTAACGTCCAAAAAGCGGGCTGTCGAGGGCGCCAGCCCCTACATCGTTTGTTAAACAAATAAATAATGTGCGGATAACGCAGAAATGCAACAAAAAAAAGAGGCAGAATACTCCACCTCTCATTTATCTGTACAAAGATTTGTACTATTATTTTTTTCTGGTCGAGCTTACCGCACGAGTTATCTCAGGCTCTGCTTCGCCACGAACACATTCAGCCGTTATCTTTATGCCAACTATCTCATCATCAGATGGTGCTTCAAACATGAGCTTTGTGAGTATCTTCTCAACTATCGCCCTAAGTCCTCTTGCTCCTGTCTTTTCTTCAATAGTCCTCTTGGCTATCTCTCGCTTTGCGTCCTCTGTGATCTCAAAATCGATGTTGTCAAGCTTGAAAAGCTTCGTGTACTGCTTGATAAGCGAGTTCTTTGGCTCTGTCAAGATCCTGCAAAGTGCGTCCTCGTCAAGCTCGTCAAGAACCGTGATAACAGGAAGTCTGCCCACAAGCTCAGGCACGATACCGAACTTAACAAGATCGTGCGGTACTACCCTCTTCATGATGTTGTTATCGTCCTCCTTGCTCTTGACCTTTCCGCCAAAACCAAGTGATGATGACTCTGTACGCTTCTTGATAACACTGTCAAGTCCCTCAAAAGCTCCGCCACAGATAAACAGAATGTTTTTAGTGTCCATCTGTATGAACTCCTGATGTGGGTGCTTTCTGCCACCCTGTGGAGGCACATTGGACACACAGCCCTCTACTATTTTAAGAAGCGCCTGCTGTACGCCCTCACCGCTTACATCTCTTGTGATAGAAACGTTCTCCGATTTTCTTGATATCTTATCTATCTCGTCGATATAAATAATACCGTTCTGAGCCGCTTCAACATTATAATCTGCCGCCTGAATAAGCCTTGTAAGCACGTTTTCAACATCGTCGCCTACATAGCCTGCCTCTGTGAGCGTAGTAGCGTCAGCGATAGCAAAAGGCACGTTCAGAAGCCTTGCCAAAGTCTGTGCAAGCAAAGTCTTTCCTGTTCCTGTTGGTCCAAGAAGCAAAACGTTGCTTTTCTGTATCTCTACATCATCATCGTCATTAAGTGACAAAATTCTCTTGTAGTGATTGTATACCGCAACAGAAAGCGCTATCTTTGCTTCCTCCTGCCCGATAACATACTCATCAAGAACTGCCTTTATCTCCGCAGGCTTCTTAAGGGTTATGCCGCTGTCAGCTGAATTTTTACCCTTGCCGCGCTGCTTCGTTGTAGGAAGTCCCTCCTGCTCAGCCAGAACATTATAGCAATAAAGTACACACTCGTCACAAATGTGGCTCGTGCCTGCTGAAAAAAGTGTTCTAACCTTGTCCTCAGGCTTGCCGCAGAACGAGCATTTTCTTATTGTATCATTAGCCATTTATTTCACCGAACCTATCTGTTAGTTATTACCTTGTCGATAAGACCGTATTCAAGAGCCTCCTGAGCTGTCATATAATTGTCACGCTCAGTGTCGATGTTGATCTGCTCGATAGGCTTGCCTGTGTTCTGGGCAAGTATCCTGTTGAGCTTCTCTCTGGTCTTTACCATGTGGTCAGAATGTATCTTTATATCTGTACACTGACCAGAAATTCCGCCGCCTGCGATAAGAGGCTGATGAATGAGTATCTCACTGTTTGGCAGAGCAAATCTCTTACCCTTTGTGCCGCTTGAAAGCAGGAATGAACCCATTGAAGCAGCCATACCCATGCATATAGTTGACACGTCGCACTTGATATACTGGATAGTATCATAGATAGCCATGCCGGCTGTGATAACTCCTCCGGGGCTGTTTATATAAAGGTCGATATCCTTTTCAGGATCCTGTCCCTCAAGATAAAGCAGCTGTGCCACTACTACGCTTGCCACTGCGTCGTCTATCTGGTCGCAGAGCATGATTATTCTGTCATTGAGCAGGCGGGAATAAATGTCATAGCTTCTCTCGCCTCTGCTTGTCTGTTCCACTACATAAGGTACCAATGCCATAAAATTGCCTCCTTAATCTATTTTCGCCCGCATAAGGTCATGCGGGCGAAAGCATAAATTATCTTACTTTATAACTGCTGCGTCCTTGATAAGGTCAACAGCCTTGCCAACTGCAATATCCTTCTTAAGGTCGTCATCATGGATAAACTGCTTGATCTGGTCAACGTCAAGCTTGTAAGCCTCAGCAAGCTTATCGAACTCAGCCTTAAGCTCGTCCTCAGTTACCTCGATATTCTCAAGCTTTGCGATCTTCTCAAGTGCAAGTCTGAGCTTGACCTGCTTCTCAGCTTGCTCAGCATATGCCTTCTTTACAGTGTCGATAGTCTGACCTGTATACTGCATATAGAGTTCAAGTGAGATGCCCTGTGGTGCAAGTCTCTGCTCCAGCTCGCCGATCATCTCGTTTACTCTGTTGTCAAACATAACCTGTGGGATCTCAGCTGTCATGTTCTCGATGACCTTATCGAATATCTTAGCCTCTACCTCAGAATCAGCGTGCTTCTCGTTAGCTTCCTCAAGCTTCTTCTTAACGTCAGCCTTGTATTCGTCAACTGTATCGAACTCTGTTGAATCCTTTACCATATCATCGTCCAGTTCAGGCATAACCTTCTTTGATATGCTCTTGAGCTTGATCTTGAATACAGCAGGTGCGCCTGCAAGTTCCTTTACCTGATACTCCTCAGGGAATGTTACGTTGATGTCGAAATCCTCACCGGCATTGTGACCAACGATCTGATCCTCAAAGCCAGGAATGAACTGACCGCTGCCAAGTGACAGTGTGAAATCTTCTGCCTTGCCGCCCTCGAAAGCAACATCGTCCTTGAAGCCCTCGAAGTCGATAACAACGTCATCGCCGTTTTCAGCAGCTCTGTCGTCAACTGTTTCAACAGTAACGTTCTTCTCTCTGAGAGCGTCAAGCTGCTTGTTGATATCCTCATCAGTTACAGGATTGACAACTTTTTCAACTTCTATACCCTTATAGTCCTTAACTTCAACCTCAGGCTTTGTGATGCAAGTTGCCTTGAGCTTTACGCCGTTTTCCTTGCTGATCTCAGTTACCTCTACCTCTGGGCGAGTAACAAGTTCCAGACCTGACTCTTCAACTGCGCCGTTTACAACAGGAGCGTACAGAAGATTTACAGCGTCCTCAAAAAATACCTGCTCGCCGTATTCCTTTTCGATAAGCTTTCTAGGAGCCTTACCCTTACGGAAGCCAGGCATAGCGATATTCTTTCTTGCTTTAAGATAAGCTTTCTCTATTGCAGCCTCAAAATCCTCAGCAGAGATCTCGATCTCAAGCTCGTACTTATTGGTTTCAACATTGTTTGTAGCTTTTAAACTCATTTATTATTCCTCCATTATATAAATGTATCTTATACATTATAGCACAAATATATTGTCATTTCCAGCATTTTTTTATAAATTGTCACTTTGCACAATTTTCGTTATGTCCAATGGGTCAAAATGCAAGAAATCACTAGCTATAAGCCGATATTCCACCCCGTCACGAGTGCCGTTTATTGCATAAGCGTGGGCTCTTCCGTGAAGGTGTCCGTAAAAACACTTTTTTATGCCGTATTTATGAAGCACTTCAAGCATATCATAATTGCAGCAATTGCCGAAAAGCGGTGGATAATGCAAAAACACCACAGGCTCTAAGCCTGCCTTTTGTGCAGACTCGATAGAGAGTGCAAGTCTGCCTGCTTCCCTTGCCAGAACCTTCTGATCCGCAGGTTCACCGTTATCGCTTATCCAGCCTCTCGTTCCGCATATGCCGAAGCCCTCATAGCTGTAATGATTATTATGCAGGATATTTATGGTATCAAAACCGTTTTCTGCGAAAAATTTATCCATTTTGTTCTTGGTGTTCCACCAATAATCGTGATTGCCCTTGGATATTATTTTTCTGCCGTTTAGCTTATTTATGAACTCGAAGTCTTTTTTCGACTGCTCAAAATTCATTCCCCACGAGATATCGCCGGGTATCACCACGGTGTCCTCGGGACGAACTTTGTTCTGCCAGTTTGTTTCAAGCTTTGTCACATAGTCAGTCCAGCCACCGAATATATCCATTGGTTTATCTGTACCCAGCGACAAATGCAAGTCGGCAATGGCAAATAGGCTCACGGTTTTTCCTCCATTCCAGAAACTTCATGTATTATCCCGACCACTCATGCACATACTACTTTTGCAGCAAAAAGCTGCAGAAGGAGCGATGTACAAATGGAGAAGGATAGAATTTACGGTATCCACTGCAACGTAGACAAATGCGTTTACAACAGCAACAACTGCGAATGTACCGCAGGCAAGATCAACGTAGGCTGTACCTGCACCGACCCTGACTGCTGTGACGAAACAGAGTGCAAGACATTCAAGGCAAGAGGCTAATTCCCCTCGCCATGGTCAGTGGACATACGCTGTGCGCTGACCTCCGCCCGACAATAGTCGGACGGGTACATATCAAATACCCAGAGCTGAGTAGATGTAGTCCTTCATATCAGCCTTGTCGATCACCTTTGTGAATCTTACTTCCTTATCTTTAAGCGCAGCAAGTGAAGCAGGAACAGGTATCTTTGAAACCTCTGCAAGCTCGTCAACAAGACCGAACTCGTCAGCGTTTGTATCCTTACCGATAGCTGCAAGAACTGAGCCTGAGAACTTATACGGGCTTGCTGTTGAAGCGATAACAGTCTTTGTCTTGTCGCCTGTAGCAGCCGCATAGTCCTTGTACACCTTCACTGCAACGGCTGTGTGAGTGTCGCAGGTGTATGAATACTCGTCATATATCTCCTTGATGCAAGCCTTTGTCTGCTCATCGTCGCAGCAGCCTGCATAGAACTCGTCAGCGATAGCCTTCTTCACTTCGTCTGTTACCTCATATCTGCCAGTCTTGGAAAGGCTGCCGAACCACTCTCTTATCTGAGCATCGTCAGAGCCGCTGAGGTGATAAAGAAGTCTTTCAAGGTTTGAAGAGATAAGGATATCCATAGAAGGTGAGATAGTTGTATGGAACGGACGGTTTCTGTCATAAATACCTGTCTTTATAAAGTCTGTGAGGACGTTATTTGCGTTTGAAGCGCAGATAAGCTTATTAACAGGAACACCCATATGCTTTGCATAGTAGCCTGCGAGGATATTACCGAAGTTGCCTGTTGGAACAACGATATTTATCTTGTCGCCAAGCTCGATCTCGCCGTCAGCAACAAGCTGAGCGTATGTAGATACATAGTAGATTATCTGTGGAGCAAGTCTGCCCCAGTTGATAGAGTTTGCAGAGGAGAACATCATGCCGTTCTCAGCAAGCTTGTCGGCAGTTTCCTTGCTTGTGAAGATAGTCTTAACACCTGTCTGAGCGTCGTCAAAGTTGCCCTTGATAGCGCAAACGCCGACGTTGCCGCCCTCCTGAGTTGTCATCTGCTTTTTCTGCATAGCTGAAACGCCGTCCTCAGGATAGAACACGAGTATCTCTGTACCCTCAACGTCCTTGAAGCCCTCGAGAGCAGCCTTGCCAGTGTCGCCTGATGTAGCAACGAGGATAACTACCTTCTTGTCAACACCAAGCTTCTTGATAGAAGTTGTGAGCAGATATGGAAGTATCTGGAGAGCCATATCCTTAAATGCACAAGTTGGACCATGCCACAGTTCGAGCATATAAGTGCCGTCAAAAAGGTGAGCAAGCTCTGCAATATTGTCGGTATCGAAATTCTTTGTGTTGTAAGCACCCTCTACACAGTAGCGTATCTCAGCCTCTGTGAAATCTGTGAGGTACTTTGAGAAAACAAAAAATGCTCTCTCAGCGTAGCTTTTTTCGCCAAGAGCCTTGATATCATCAAGTGTTATGGCAGGTATCTCAGACGGAACGAAAAGACCGCCGTCCTCAGAAATGCCCTGTGCTATCGCCTGTGCAGACGAAACCTTTACTTCGCTGTTTCTTGTACTTTTGTAAAACATAAACAACAACCCTTCTTGTTTTAGATGTCCGACAGGTGTCGGCTATTTACAGACCATTTGTTCAGATAACGTCTAACATTCCACGTCACGGGCGAACAGTGTTCGCCCCTACAGACACAGTTCGTTCGGCATATCCGACCCATGGTCTTTATTTCATACTTGCATCAAAAGCGTTCACATAATATCTCAGCTTTTTGACTCTGCCGTTCTCCAGCTCCACCGCCGCAACATCGAACCGACAGCACACAGGCTCTAAAATCCCCTTACAAAAAGCCTGTGCTGTCTGAACGATATGCCGCTGCTTGACCGGATCGACAGCCTCTTCAGCGGAGGTAAGAGAGCCATGCTCCCTAGTTTTGACCTCAACAAAAGCTATGATATCCGCTTTCTCTGCGATTATATCTATTTCACCGCCTCTGACGGTAAAATTCCTCTTTATTATCTCATACCCGTGTCTTACAAGAAAGCCGCAAACTGCGTCCTCCCCGATATTGCCTGCCTTTCGGCGCTGGGTATGGTCAATGCCCATTTTTCTTTGCATAATACTTTTTGAGAAAACTCATTCTATGTATACCGCATGGTCCATACTGGTCTATCATCTGATAGTGGAGCTTTGTGCCATAGCCCTTATGCTTCTCAAAACGATACTCAGGATAAAGCTCAGCCATTTGCTCCATATACCTGTCCCTTGCGACCTTTGCAAGAATTGAAGCCGCCGCCACTGCCTGACTTTTGGCATCTCCCTTTACCACCGCTATGGCAGGACATTCAAGACCCTCAGGGGTCTTGTTCCCGTCGATAAGGCAGACGTCAGGCTTTGTATCCATATCCTCCACCGCTCTTTTCATTGCAAGCATTGCGGCGTTAAGTATATTTATATCCTCTATCTCTTCCACTGTTGCGGTCTGTATAGAAAAGTCAACTGCTTTTTCCATTATCTCATCAAAAAGCTCCTCACGCTTTTTCGCTGTAAGCTTTTTGCTGTCGTTTATCCCCTCTATAACTGTGTCCTTATCAAATATCACAGCCGCTGCAAACACATCTCCTGCAAGAGGACCTCTGCCAGCTTCATCGCAGCCGCACACCACGTTATAATCTTTTCTTATCTCGTTGTCAAACTCACTGAGCGTCATATCAATACCCCTTTGGCTTTTCAAGAGTAAGTCTGCCGAGAGTACCGTTTCTGAACTCGTCCATAACTGTAATGGCTGCCCTTTCGGTATTTATCTCTCCGCCCGACACTAAAAAGCCACGCTTTCTGCCTATTCTTTCAAGAAGCTCAAAGCCTACCACACAGCCGATAGTTTCCTCGTCAGCAGGCTCTATATCATCTGTTCTGATGCCATAACGTTTCTCGATAAGCTCAGTGTAGTTCTCTTTCAAAAACTCCAGCAGACGGCAGGCAAGATATTCCATGTCCATGATGTCGTCCTTGACTGCGCCTGTAAATGCGAGCCTTTCGCCAACAAGCTTATCCTCAAACTTAGGCCACAGCACACCGGGCATATCCAAAAGCTCAAAGCCCTCGTCAAGCTTCACCCACTGTTTGCCTCTTGTAACACCGGGTCTGTCCTCGACTTTTGCAAGCCTTGACCCTGCAAGTCTGTTTATAAATGACGACTTGCCGACGTTTGGTATACCGACTATCATTATTCTTACAGGTCTGCCGGACATACCCTTGGCATTCCATTTCTCAATATCGTCCTTTAAAAGCTCTTTGAGCTTTCCATAAAACTTGCTTACGTTTTTGCCGCTCCGACAATCTGTAGCAAGTGCAGTTATGCCCTGCTTTGCATAATAGTCCAGCCACATTGCCGTTACCTCAGGGTCGGCTGAATCAGCCTTGTTGAGAAGCACAAGCCTTGGCTTTGAGCCTACGATACGCTTCATTTCAGGGTTTCTGCTTGAAAACGGGATACGAGCGTCAGTTATTTCCACCACTGCGTCCACAAGCTTTAGATTTGACGCCATTATGCGGCGTGTTTTTGCCATATGTCCAGGAAACCACTGAACGTGAGATACTTCGCTCATATCTTCCTCCTTACTCTAACTCAATCTACCTTACCAACGCCCTCATCATTGCCTGCCGCAAATCGAAACAGAACTCTGCCGACTATCTCGTCATAAGGCACATATCCTATTACACGGCTGTCTGTGGAATGATTTCGGTTGTCGCCCATTACAAAGCAACAGCCCTCAGGCACTTCATATTCATAAACTTCACTTTCTTTATTATAGTATCTTTCATCAAAATACTCGTCGTCAAAGCTGCCGTCGCACTTAATATAGCTCTCATCAAGCACCGCTCCGTTGACCTTGACTATAGCCGACTTGTTGTCTATCTCGACCTTTTGCCCTTCTACGGCAATGATACGTTTGATTATCCTATTGTCAAGAACAGACGAGTTTACCACAACTATATCCCCCTGCTTTGGCGTATAAAGCAGTTTTGATATAACAAGAGAATCATTTTCAAAAAGAGTGTCCTGCATTGACTGTCCTTGTACATTCACTGTTCTAAACACAAAAGTAAAAACAAGCACGACCACGAACATTGCCATGACTATGATCTCAAGAAAGTCGAACAGATTATCAACAGCTCTTTTGCCCTGCTTTTTCAACTTACCTTACCAAAGCTGTCAAATGGATAAAGCCTTAAAACTGCCTTGCCAAGCACGTCAGACGGGTCGATAAAGCCTATCCTTCTGCTGTCTGTGGAATTATTTCTGTTATCACCCATGACGAACAGCTTGCCCTCAGGCACGTCATACTCAAAAACATTTTCTTCCACTTCATATTTCTCATCAAAGAGATTAGTGTTATACATAGCTTCCCTGATATTGTCATTTGAAATGACCTTACCGTTTACTGTAACGGTGTTGTTATTATAATCAACGACAACCTTATCACCGCCTGTGCCGATAACACGCTTGATGATAGTTTTGCCGAGCTTTTCGCTGTTGATAACAACGATATCGCCCTTTTGAGGTGTATAATTTATGTGAGTGATTATAAGTCTGTCCTGATCCTGCAAGGTCTCACGCATAGAAGGACCCTGAACAAGAACTATCCTGAAGAAGAAAGTAAATATCAGGATCACCACAAACATAGCGAACACGAAAGATTCAGCCCATTCAAAGACCTCGTCCATAACATTCACGGGCTGTTTTTCCTTTAGGTCGTCAGGGGCGGCTTTTTTAGCCTTGTCAATATCCTCCTGAGAAACGTCGCCGAATTTTTTATTATCGTCCATAAAAGCCTCGATCCTTTATCCAAAGGCGGCAAAAGCCGTCAAATACTCATATAGATTTATTATATCAAATTTCAAAACAAATTACAAGGGGGTAAGGAAAATTTCTTTGAGATAGGTGGAGCGGAGGGTTTAAGTGGGGAATGAGGAGTGAGGAGTGAGGAATGAGGAATGAGCATAGCTGAACAGAGTTGTGCACAAGCACCGAGCGTAGCGATTTTGCGGCATGACAAACTCTCCCGAATAATCTGTAGGGGCGAACAGTGTTCGCCCGTGCTCAGAATTTGCCATAATTCTGAATTGTAGATGCGGTGGGATAGTTATTACATCTACCGAACAATGTAATAATCAGGGTTTGCTACTTCGACAGGCGAACAGCGTTCGCCCCTACACATACATCGTGCAGATATGGCAAGTACAGCAAAACACCCCCTACAGGAACTTTGACAGATCAACATTCATGGCAAAGTCGTCATACCACGACAGATCGCAGCCTTGTTTGTTCTTGGGCTTTGCCGCAGTCTTTCTCTTTGAATCATTGTCAAGCCAGCCTGAGATTATGCGGTATGGGTCTGTGCAGTGCCTGCCCTTGGTAAACAGCCATTGAGATAATTTAGATATATAGCTCTCTAAAGACAGACCGACAGACCGACACCTGCTTTCAAGCTCGTTATACTGCTCTGATGTGAGCATTATATTTTTGTGTGTGCCGAAAGACCTGACGACAGACTCCGCTGTCCCTGCGTCTTTCTTTTTCTCTTTATCTATAGCTTTATCTTTATCTTTGTCTTTGTCTATATCTGTATCTATATCTATATCTGTATCTTTGTCTTTATCTATATCTATATCTTTATCAGCTTTTTTTGCTTTTTCTGAAAACCTTTTGGTTTGTGAAAAAGCTTTTGGTTCTTCTGCATTATCTGTTGATGTATCTGTCTGCTCAGCTTTTTCATCAGTATTCCCTGACTCATCAGACTTTTTAGGTCTGCCGCCCTTTTTACCGCACTCGCTCCTTTGAGCGCACATCTCTTCCCATGCAATGCCGTCACGCTCGATAGCTGCCCTCATCATAAGAAACGCTATCTTTGCTCCGCCTGACAGCTTTGGAGTTTCTCCCCTCTTTGCATAGGCAAACAGCGCCATGACAAGCTCCCCTATCTCTTCGCTGCTGTCAAGCGCTTGAAAAATGTCCTCCCAGTCTTTGTAAAGCATGAACGCTTTGTTGTCTGTGTGAAAATTCTTTGCCATTTTTATCGTCCTTTCTCTGTGGATCGGGGGCAATTATCCCCCTCTACTTATCCCGAAAAAAGGGCGTTTTGTTGCATAAAAAATGCAACAATTAATGAAATGTTGCCAAATTAAAATATAAATCATTTGTTTGCACAAATCGAATACCGACATTTTGTGCAATGTGACGGTGAAATGTCATGTGATTTTGCGGCAAGACAAACTATCCCAAATAATCTGTAGGGGCGAACAGTGTTCGCCCATGCTCAGAACTTGTACAAATTCAGAACTGTAGGGGACGACGCCCTACATGGTTTGTGAAAATATAACGAATGTACGAATATCATAAAATTGTCGGGCGATATATGCAGGCGAACGCTGTTCGCCCCTACCGTATATCGTGCGAACAACTCAGTCGTGGATATAAAAAAAAGAGCCGACCAAAGCCGACTCGTTTTTATAGAAAGAATTATCTGATAGCTTCCTTGACCTTAGCTGCCTTACCAACTCTGTCACGGAGATAATAGAGCTTAGCACGGCGAACCTTACCGCTGCGTACAACCTCTACCTTTTCAACTACAGGTGAATGAACAGGGAAAACTCTCTCGATTCCACAGCCGTGAGCTACTCTACGAACTGTGAATGTCTCGTGGATTCCACCGTGCTTCTTAGCGATAACTGTGCCCTCGAATACCTGGATTCTGGACTTGTCACCCTCTGTAATTCTTACGTGTACCTTTACTGTATCACCAACGTTGATAACAGGTGCCTCGGATTTAAGGCTTGAATTAGAAATCTGCTTTAAAGCGTCCACTTTAAATTCCTCCTTAATATTTTCAGACATTCATTCGCTTTATGGCAGCTATCGCTGCAAAGCCAGAGGACTGCCCGCTTTAATGTCGTGCCTTTCGTTCAAAGGCGTGGCATTAACTCTCGTCGGAAGAACCGACGGTAATTCAAATGCTTTAATATTATACCATATCTCAAAACCTTTTGCAAGGATATTTATATAAAATTTTCGCCGTTTGCCATGAGTATTTTTGTACGTTCTGTATAAATTTCCGATATTTCTATACCATAACGCTCACAGAACGTGTCTATGACTACGTTCACATTAAGATTGAAGGAACTTCCGCAGGGCAGCTTTAAAGTCACCTCAAAGCTGTCCTCTAGCTCTTTGCTGTCAAGCACTGTGATATGTGGCTTTATATCCACAAGATTGATAGTCTTTTTCTTGGTTCGCTTTTCTATCTCTATCTTGTCAAGCGCTATGAACTTGCCGAAAAGCTCCGCCACTTCATGTACGCTCTTATCTGTTTTCAGCCTTGCCACATACTCCGCCGCTGTAATGTCGGTATGCTTATGCTCAGGCTTTGAAACGCTCACTATCTCAAGCCCCACAGGCGTATGAGCATTCATTCGCTCCAAAACCTCGCTGTATGGGATATCCTCAGTGAGAGCAAAATCCATTATCTCTACCCTGCTGTCAGTGCCAAGGGGCAATGCAAGTGGGAACATTATATACACATGGGGATTGAAACCCTGAGTGTGCCATATTGGCAGATGCGCCCTTTTGAACACTCGCTGAAAGGCTCTCATAAGGTCAAGATGAGAAATGTATTTTGCCCTGCCCGTTTTGGAAAATACCGCTCTGTATTCAAATCTCTCCAAACGGAGATTTACATTCTTCGGCTCAGCGTTTGCCACAGTAAACACCTCCGTATTCGCATTTTATGCCACAGCCTGAACAGCCCTCTTTGCAGTTTCGTGTAGTCACTGCCTGATGTGCTTTCTTGTTCTCACGAACGAAAAACTCGTGGCTCACAAGATAATCAAGGTGCGACCACGGCGCTATCTCGTCATAAGAACGTCTGCGGTGAGCATAGAAGCTTGTATCAAGCCCGCACTCCTCAAATGCTTCCTGCCACTTATCAGCCTTGAAATGCTCGTCCCAGCCGTCAAGATAGCAACCCTTTTTCCATGCGGTGTAGATCGCCTTGCCAAGACGTCTGTCACCTCTTGCAAGAACCGCTTCCAATATAGATGTATAGGATTGGTGAGTGCTAAGGCGTATCTTACGGCTTGTAAGACTTTTGAAAAGGTGTTCCTGTTTCTCTTTTATCTCCTCGGGAGTTGCCTGTGGCTCGAACTCGAACGGAGTAAAAGGCTTTGGTACGAATGTTGCAGTAGAAACTGATATCTGCACGCTCTTGCCACGCTTTTCTTTTGGTGTTTCGTAATAAAGGTCAAGGACTTTCTGCGCAAGCTTTGCGATACCCTCAACGTCCTCCAGCGTTTCCTCCGGCAGACCAAGCATGAAATAAAGCTTTACAGTGCTGTATCCGCCCTCAAAGGCAGTGCGACAGGTCCGCATTATCTCCTCCTCGGTGATATTTTTGTTTATTACGTCACGAAGCCGTTGTGTGCCTGCTTCCGGAGCAAAGGTCAGACCGCTTTTTCTTACGGACTTTATTTTCTCCAGAAGCTCTTCGCTGAAATTATCTATTCTCAACGACGGCAACGACAAGTTTATCTGCTCGCCGTCGGTGTATTCCACAAGATTTTCCAAAAGCTTGTTTATCTCTGTATAGTCGCTCGTAGACAAAGACGACAAGGACACTTCCTCATAGCCTGTCTGCTCACAAAGGGACTTTGTTTCGTTCTTTATGGTGTCGATGCTTTTCTCTCTGAACGGGCGGTAGATAAAGCCTGCCTGACAGAATCGACAGCCTCTTATGCACCCTCTCAGTACCTCAACCACCGCTCTGTCATGGACTATCTGAGTGAACGGCACAACAAAGCCCTCAGGGTAATATACCTTGTCAAAATCCTTTATAACACGCTTTTTGACCCTTGCAGGTGCCTCAGGGACGTTTGGCGTGATAGACTTCACAGTACCGTCCTCATTGTAATCAACGTCATAGAAAGACGGAACATAAACGCCCTCCAGCTTTGCGGCTTCTCTTAGAAACTCCTGCTTAGTAGGCTTCAAAGGCTTCATTCTCTCGTAAAGTTCAAGAAGCTCCACGTTGACTTCTTCGCCCTCGCCAAGAATGAACAGATCGAAAAAGTCAGCCATAGGCTCAGGGTTGCAGGCACACGGACCGCCTGCGATAACAAGTGGTGTAAGCTCAGTTCTGTCCTTAGCAAGCACCGGCACGCCTGCAAGGTCGAGCATTTCAAGCACATTATTATAAGAAAGCTCATACATAAGCGTAAAGCCGATGAAGTCGAAATCCTTTATAGGGTCAAGGCTCTCCAGTGCGTAAAGAGGGATATCGTTCTCACGCATAAGCTTGTTATAGTCCTCCTCAGGCATGAAAACACGCTCGCACCACCAATTTTCACGGGCGTTTTTCAGACCATAGAGTATCTTCATGCCGAGATGCGACATACCCACCTCGTAGGTATCAGGAAAGCAGAAAGCGAACCGCACGTCCACCTTATCCTTATCCTTTACAACGCTGCCCACCTCGCCGCCGATATACCTTGACGGACGCTGCACTTTAAGCAGCAGCTTTTCTATTTTCTTTTTTAATTCTTCCAAAGTTTTATCCTCCGATATTGAATGTCTGTACTATCTCACCGCACCCAGTAAAGCGAGAGCAATACACAAAGTGAGGTGAAACGGGCGAACTGTTCGCCCCTACAGATACATAAGCATTTCATATTATTATACCAAAAATTTATTACAAAAGCAATAAGCAAAGTGTTAATATATGACTTCGGAGAGAACGATAAAACAGAAAGTTGCGGCAAATGATATGCTGACGGTGCCGTGGAGTATCATATAAACCATTGCCACCGCTGAGAGTAGTATAAACACCGCTCTGAAAAGTTCGCAGACCTTGCCATTGGCAAGCAAGGCGAGTATCCTGCCGCCGTCAAAATAGCGAAATGGCAGTAGGTTCAGCGCACCAAGCAGAAAATTCACCTGACAGAAAAAGCCACCACCACTTGCCATATATGACAGCAGGCAGAGCATAAAGTTCACGGCAGGTCCTGCGAAAAGCACAACAAGCTCGTGATTTTTAGAAAGCTGTTTATTATCAGGAGTAATGCGGATACCGCCCCCATAGACAACAATTTCTTGCGGCGAGCTTCCGAAAGCGGTCATGAGTACGAGGTGACCCAGTTCGTGGAGTGCGCAGCTCACAAGGGTCATGAGTAATTTTTCCGTTTGGGTCGCAGAGCATATCGTCACGAGGGCTATAACAAAGAAAAAGCTGAATGAAATTCCATAAGTCGTATTTTTGAATTTTAGCTTAAACAAGTTCATCACCGAGATATTTATATTCGGTATTTGCTAAAATAATGTGTAGGGGCGAACGCTGTTCGCCCCTACAGATTATTCGGGAAAGGTTCTACTGCCGCAAAATCGCTACGCTCTTTGCTGGTGCTTTTATGATAATAGAAAAAGCGGTGTGAGTTTTTTTTCCCGACACCGCCTTGAATTTATTTGTTTGGTAGTTTCATTTCTGCACCCCTCTGCACTACATAGCAGAATAAACTCGGTGCATACATTTATCTCGTACTGAAGAGCCACAAGGGTCAGCTATGCCAATTCCTCACTCCTCACTCCTCACTTGTTACAGCTACAGCATCTTCCTCAAATACTGTCCCGTATAAGACCTGTCGCAAGCCGCAATTTCCTCAGGCGTACCTGTGCAAACGATAGTTCCGCCGCCGTCGCCGCCCTCAGGGCCTAAGTCTATAATGTGGTCTGCGGTCTTTATCACATCGAGATTATGCTCGATAACAAGCACCGTATTTCCCCCGTCTGCAAGCTTCTGCAATACCTCTATAAGCTTATGCACGTCAGCAGTATGAAGTCCTGTGGTCGGCTCGTCCAGAATATATATGGTTCTGCCTGTAGCTCTTTTTGAAAGCTCTGTGGCAAGCTTGACTCTCTGCGCCTCACCGCCTGAAAGGGTTGTGGCCGCCTGCCCTATCTTCACATAGCCAAGACCAACTTCATACAGTGTTTCAAGCTTACGGCTTATTTTAGGGATAGCGCTGAAAAACTCAACGCCTTCTTCCACTGTCATTTCAAGCACGTCATAAATGTTCTTGCCCTTATATCTGACTTCCAGCGTTTCACGGTTATATCTCATACCACCGCAGACTTCGCATGGCACATACACGTCAGGCAAAAAGTGCATTTCTATTTTGATTATACCGTCGCCCTCGCAGGCTTCACATCTTCCGCCTTTGACGTTGAATGAGAAACGTCCTGCGCCGTAGCCCTTCATCTTTGCGTCAGCGGTCTGAGCGAAAAGTTCTCTGATGTCGGTGAACACTCCCGTATAGGTGGCAGGATTAGACCTTGGCGTTCTGCCTATTGGCGACTGGTCGATATCTATTACCTTATCAAGATGCTCTATCCCCTGCATTTCCTTGAATGCTCCAGAGCGTATTTTCGCACGGTTTAATCTGCCTGCAAGCTCTTTATAGATTATCTCGTTCACAAGTGATGATTTTCCTGAGCCTGACACACCTGTTACGCAGGTGAAAGTGCCAAGAGGTATCTCAACATCTATGTTTTTCAGATTGTTCTGTGTCGCACCGATGACTTTCAGGTACTTGCCGTTTCCCTGTCTGCGTGTTTCAGGAACAGGTATTTTCTTTTCACCGCTGAGATACTGTCCTGTGATAGAACGCTTGCACTTCATTATATCGTCAACAGTTCCTGCGCAGACTATCTCGCCGCCGTGAATGCCTGCTCCCGGTCCAACGTCAACCACGAAATCTGCCGCACGCATTGTGTCCTCGTCATGCTCGACCACTATGAGAGTGTTGCCAAGGTCACGAAGTCTTTTCAGCGTTGCGATAAGCTTGTCATTGTCACGCTGATGCAGACCGATAGACGGCTCGTCAAGGATATACAGCACCCCCACAAGTGATGAGCCTATCTGCGTTGCAAGCCTTATACGCTGGCTCTCGCCGCCTGAGAGAGTACCTGCAGAACGTGACAGGGTGAGATATTCAAGTCCAACGCTTTTGAGAAAGCCAAGGCGTGACCTTATCTCTTTTATTATCTGCTCACCGATAAGCTTGTCACGGTCGCTTATCTCAAGGTTTTCAAAAAACTCCAGTGCCTTTGCCACCGATTTATGACAAAGCTCTGCGATATTTATTCCACCAACTGTAACGCTCAGGCTTTCTTTTTTAAGCCTTTCACCATGGCAGGCAGGACACTTTTCATCGCTCATATACGCTTCTATATCAGCCCTTGCCCAATCGCTGTTAGATTCCTTGTAACGTCTTTCAAGGTTTGGTATAACGCCCTCAAATTCAGCCTGATAGTCAGCCTTATAGAACTTATTGCCACGCTTCAGATGAAGCTTCTGACCCTGCGTGCCGTACAGAAAAACGTCTATAGCGTCCTTGTCGAGATTTTTCACAGGCTCGTCAAGGGAAATGCCGTAGGTCTCAGAAATGGCATTGAAATACATCATTGCGATAGAGCCTTCTTCAAGGCTGTTCCAACCGCTTGCCTTTATCGCACCCTGCCTTATGGAAAGGTCTTTATTAGGGATAATAAGCTCAGGGTCTATCTTTTTGAACACACCAAGACCTGTACACTTCTCGCAAGCACCGAAAGGATTGTTGAAAGAGAACATTCTCGGAGTAAGCTCGTCGATAGAAACGCCGTGTTCAGGGCAGGCGTAATTCTGCGAGAAAAGCATTTCCTCTCCGCCGATAACGTCAACGCCCACAAGTCCGCCTGTAAGCGAAGAAACAGTTTCGATACTGTCGGTAAGACGTGACTTTATGCCCTCCTTGATAACAAGTCTGTCCACCACTATTTCGATCGTATGCTTTTTATTTTTTTCTATCTTTATCTCTTCCGAAAGGTCATAGGTTATGCCATCGATACGCACTCTCACATAGCCCGACTTTCTGGCACGTTCAAGCTCTTTTGTATGCTCGCCCTTGCGTCCTCTGACGATAGGCGCTAAAAGCTGTATCTTAGTACCCTCGTCAAGCTCCATTATCTTATCCACGATCTGATCCACTGTCTGCTGACGTATCTCTCTTCCGCAGACAGGACAGTGTGGCACGCCTATACGGGCATACAAAAGTCTGAGATAGTCGTATATCTCGGTGACTGTTCCAACAGTTGAACGTGGGTTTTTGGAAGTAGTTTTCTGGTCTATGGATATAGCAGGGGAAAGCCCCTCTATGCTGTCAACATCAGGCTTATCCATTTGACCCAAAAACATTCTTGCATAAGAGGACAGCGACTCAACATAACGTCTTTGTCCGTCAGCGTATATGGTATCGAATGCAAGAGAAGATTTACCCGAACCCGAAAGACCTGTCATAACAACAAGCTTATCTCTCGGTATGGTAACATCAACATTTTTGAGATTATGCTCTCTTGCACCTTTTATAACTATCTCGTTAATTGGCATTGGTATTCTTTACTCTCCTTTTGGTATTGAAAAATCACATATTGATATGCAGGCGGGCGAACAATGTTCGCCACTACACACGTTTTGTGGATATATATCCGTCTTATGTTTCGCAAGGCTTTTTATTTCTTCTCGCCCTTTAACTCCGCAATTTTATCACGCAAAAATGCGGCGTGCTCAAATTCAAGCAGCTTTGCCGCCTCTTTCATTTCCTTGGTGAGCTTGTCTATGAGCTTTGCAGTTTCCTGCTTTGAAAGCTTTGTTTTCTGCCTTGCTTCGTATTCCACCTCTTCCTTGGTGGATATTTCTATTACATCTCTTATATCCTTGACTATAGTTTTCGGAACTATGCCGTGCTCTTCGTTGAACTTCATCTGTATTGCACGACGGCGCTCCGTTTCGGTGATAGCCTTTTCCATTGACCGTGTCACCGTGTCGGCATACATTATTACCTTGCCCTCGGCATTTCGTGCGGCTCTGCCTATGGTCTGTATAAGCGCGCTTTCAGAACGCAGAAAGCCCTCTTTATCAGCGTCAAGTATCGCCACAAGAGTTACCTCAGGCAGATCAAGACCCTCTCGCAAAAGATTGATACCCACAAGCACATCGAACTCGCCCAAACGCAGGTCACGGATTATCTCCATACGCTCGATAGTGTCTATATCGTGGTGCATATATCTCACCTTTACGTCAAAGCTCTTGAGATAATTTGTGAGATCCTCAGCCATTTTCTTTGTGAGCGTTGTGACCAACACACGCTGATTTTTAGCTGTGCGCATATTTATCTCGCTGAGCAGATCCTCTATCTGACCCTCGGTGGGCTTTACTGTTATCTCAGGGTCAAGCAGACCGGTCGGTCTTATGACCTGCTCCACTATCTGCTGTGACCTTTCCTGCTCGATAGGTCCAGGGGTAGCGGACACGAAAACCGCCTGATTGATATGAGAATAAAATTCATCAAAGGTCAGCGGTCTGTTATCCATTGCTGACGGTAGGCGGAAGCCATAGTCAACCAGTGTCTGCTTTCTTGCCCTGTCGCCTGCATACATACCTCTCACCTGCGGCAGAGAAACGTGTGACTCGTCCACGAAAAGCACAAAATCATCAGGCAGAAAGTCAAGGAGAGTGAACGGCGTAGAGCCTGCGGGACGTCTTGCAAGCACTCGGGAATAATTCTCGATACCGCTGCAAAAGCCTATCTCCTCCAACATCTCGATGTCATAGTTAGTGCGCTGTGCGATACGCTGAGCTTCGATAAGCATATCGTTGTCTTTGAAATACTTGATACGCTCGTCAAGCTCCTGCTTTATCTCTTCGATAGCGTCGTGCATTTTATCACGGCTGACGATATAATGAGAAGCAGGGAATATCGCCGCATGGGCAAGGGAGCAAAGCACCTCGCCTGTGACAACATTTATCTCTGTGATACGGTCTATCTCATCTCCGAAAAACTCCACTCTTATGGCAGTGTCTGTAGAATTTGCAGGGAATATCTCCACCACATCTCCCCTGACACGAAACTTGTTTCTCACAAAATTTATATCGTTACGCTCATACTGTATACCCACAAGGTCGGCGATAAGTCTGTCACGGGATTTCTCCATACCACGACGTATAGACACCACCATGGACTTATACTCCTCAGGGTCACCGAGGGAGTAGATACAAGAAACGCTGGCAACGATAATAACGTCACGGCGTTCAGCGATAGCGGAGGTAGCGGAATGGCGGAGCTTATCTATCTCGTCATTAACGGAGCTGTCCTTTTCGATATAGACGTCCTTGCTTGGCACATAGGCCTCAGGCTGATAATAGTCATAGTAGGACACAAAATATTCCACGGCATTGTTAGGAAAAAACTCCTTGAACTCAGAGCAAAGCTGAGCGGCAAGTATCTTATTATGGGCAAGCACCAGCGTCGGACGGTTTATCCTAGCAATAACGTTTGCCATAGTAAAGGTCTTGCCGGAACCGGTAACGCCCATAAGGGTCTGCTCTCTCATACCGCTTTCAATGCCCTTTACCAGAGCGTCCACAGCCTCAGGCTGGTCGCCCGATAGCTTATAATCTGAAACAAGCTGAAACTTATCCATAAATGCCTCCTCAATCGAACAGTTGTTTTAATCATTATATTACATTTATTTTTAATTGTAAAGGCTTTTTTATCAATATTTTTTGAATTTGCGTATATGTACGATTTTTCGGACTGGTATTGTTACTAAACCTGCGGTATCAGCTCGATGTATGTGTAGGGGCGAACACCGTTCGCCCGTCGAAGAAACAAACCCACGGTAACAACAAGGTTCGGCAGCAAAAAATTCTCCCCGACAATTCTGAATTTACAGCAAATCCTGAGCACGGGCGAACGGTGTTCGCCCCTACAGATTGTTAGGGCAAGTTTTACTGCCGCAAAATCGCTGCGCTCAGGGCTCTTCCCATTCCTCACTCCTCATTCCTCATTCCTCACTCCTCACTTAATACCGCTCCCCTCTTGCATTCTCCCACACTTTAGGTTATAATATCACTATAGTAATAATTTCAGGAGGACGTAACATGAATAGATCATATGACGAATACAACTACACCCTCTCAAAGCGTGAACTGGAAGAACTTAAATTCTTGTTCATCTCTGATGATGTGGACTACAACGACACTGACAGCAACGGGCTTACTTTCCTGCTCACTGCTATCGAAAGTGCTGACTTTGTTGAGCAGGACGGTGTTCTCAAGCCTGACAAGCGAAGTGTTGATTTCATCAAATGGCTCATCGCTCAAGGCTCAGATGTGAACTTCCCTGCTGACAAAAAGCCTTTACAATATGCTATCAAATGTGAAGAGGAGATATCTCGCCGTAAAGGCAAAGCCTGCGATATGTCAGAAATTCTTCTGCTTCTCCGTGAAAGCGGTGCTGACAGCACGGGCCTTGACGAGCTTATTGACGGAGGATTCTCCGCTCGTGTGAAGCTCTGAGGTATAGCATGAGAGAATTTATAATAAATCAGAATGACGCAGGTCAGCGTGTTGACAAGTTTCTCACAAAGGCTGTGCCGAAGCTGCCTAAAAATCTGCTGTACAAATATCTGCGCCTAAAGCGTATCAAGGTCAACGGCAAACGCTGTGAGATATCCACACGGCTTGCTTGCGGTGACGTTATGCAGCTTTACATCAATGACGAATTTTTCGAGGGCGAAGTTGCTGACAGACCTGCTTTTCTCAGTGCGCCAACGTCTTTGAATATTATTTACGAGGACGAGAATATTATCCTTTGCGACAAAAAGTGCGGACTTGTGGTACATGAGGACGAAAGCGGTTCGGCGGACACGCTTATAAACAGAATACAGCACTATCTTTATGAAAAGGGTGAATACCGTCCTGAGGAGGAGCTGTCTTTCGCTCCTGCCCTTTGCAACAGGATAGACCGCAACACAGGCGGCATTGTAATATGTGCGAAAAATGCTGAAAGTTTGCGTGTGCTTAATCAGAAAGTTAAAGACAGAGAACTTGAAAAGCTTTATCTTTGTGTGACAGTTGGCATACCAAAGGAAAAATCTGCTCGGCTCACGGCTTATCATCAAAAGGACGAGGCGACAAAGACCGTCAGGGTATCCGACAAGAAATTTGAGGGCAGTCGCACCATGATAACCTCTTATCGTGTGCTTGCGGAAAACAAGGCTGATGATCTTGCACTTCTTGAAGTTGACCTCATCACAGGCAGGACGCATCAGATAAGGGCGCACCTTGCTCACATTGGCTATCCACTTCTCGGTGACGGCAAATACGGAATAAATAAAGTCAACCGTGCATACAATGTGAAAACGCAGGCACTTTATTCGTACAAGCTCACCTTTAAATTCACCACCGACGCAGGTATACTTGAATATCTGAACGGCAAGAGCTTTCAGGTTAAAGACGTATGGTTTTGCGAAAAATTCTTCGGATATAAGCTCTGATATTTCGTTAAATCGCACTATTTCGACACTGTGGATTTGTCATATACGACAAAATAATATAATTTTCATGCAAATTTTGTGTAAATTGTTCAAAAGTGCTTGCAAATGTATATAAAATATGTTATAATTATTTAGTCAAATTTAACGGCTGTACTATATATACAGAAAATGACAGATATATTTTATAGATTTGGAGGAACAAAGGTATGACAGGAGATCTGCATTGTCACACAACACTGTCTGACGGCTCGCTTGGTATAGAAGAGGTCATTGTTCAGGCAAAAAGAATGGGACTTGACTTTCTTGCGATAACAGACCATGACACTCTTTCATCATCAAGCAGAGCGCAAATACTTGGCGAACGTTATGGGGTCAAGGTCATTCCTGCGGTAGAGCTTTCCGCATGGGACAAGAAGCGCAATTCAAAAGTACACATTCTTTGCTATGCACCGCAGAAACCTGACAGGCTGGAAGGTCTTTGCCTGAAGTCATGCCAGATAAGAAAAGACTGTGCAAAGGAAATGATAGAAAAGGTAATGGCAAGATATCCTATCCCTGCCGATGCTGTACTGCACTACACGAAAAGCTCAAAGAGCATTTTTAAACAGCATATCATGAGAGCATTGGTAAATTACGGCTATGCAACTGAGCTTTACGGCTCTGTGAACGACAAGCTTTTTGCATATCCAAACGGCGAATGTCTTGTGACCCGTGAATACCCTGATGTGAACTTTGTGCTTGATCTTATACATTCCGCAAAGGGCATTGCTGTTATGGCACACCCTGTTATGTTCAACAACACCGAGCTGCTTCTTGAACTTATTGAGGCAGGCAAGCTTGACGGAATTGAAGCATATCATCACTCTGCTACTCCAGCTCAACAGCAGAAGCTTGTGGATATTGCAAAGGAACATGACCTGATAGTGACTGGTGGCTCTGACTTCCACGGTCTGTATAACGAAACAATGACGCATATCGGCAGCATGACCACTGATAAGGAAAATCTCGATAAGCTGTTCAGGCTCATTCATATAAATTCACAAAAAGCTAACAAAGCGGCTGTGAAAACAGAGAAATAATATGGTATAATAAAGGGACATTATCATGCGGTAATGTTCCTTTAATGCGTAACAAAGCCTAGTTTGGCTGTAATAGAGAGGACTGTATAAAATGAACGTAATGGAAGAATCACTACAGAAACACAGAGAATGGAAAGGCAAGATAGAGGTCTGCTCGAGAGCAAAGGTAAACAATGCCAAAGACCTTACTCTCGCATATACTCCGGGCGTTGCTCAGCCTTGCCTTGAGATACAGAAAAATCCCGACCTTTCATATGAGCTTACAAGACGTGCAAATCTTGTGGCTGTTATCACAGACGGCTCTGCTGTGCTTGGTCTTGGCAATATCGGCGGTCTGGCAGGTATGCCTGTTATGGAGGGAAAATGCGCACTTTTCAAGGAATTCGCAGACGTTGATGCTTTTCCGCTTTGCATAAAGTCCAATGACGTTGACGAAATTGTAAACACCATCGCTATGATATCAGACAGCTTTGGCGGTATAAATCTTGAAGATATCGCTGCTCCAAGGTGCTTTGAGATAGAGGCTAAGCTTAAAGAGAAAGTTGATATTCCTGTTTTCCATGACGATCAGCACGGAACTGCTATCGTTGTTGGTGCGGCACTTATGAACGCCTGCAAGGTAGCAAACAAGAAGATAGAGGATATCACGCTTGTTATAAACGGCGCAGGTGCGGCCGGCTGTGCTATCGGAAAGCTTTTGCTTTCTCTTGGTATCGGCAATCTTATCATGGTAGACCGTGAGGGAATAATCTGCGAGGGCGATGATTATCTTAACGAGGCTCACGCTGAAATGGCTAAGGTCACAAACAAGAACAAGCTCCACGGCTCTCTTGCCGACGCACTCAAGGGCGCAGACGCTTTCGTAGGTGTTTCCAAGCCAAAACTTGTGACCGCTGAAATGGTCAGATCCATGAACGATAAGCCTATACTTTTCGCAATGGCTAACCCGACTCCTGAGATAATGCCTGACGAAGCAAAGGCTGCAGGTGCGTTTATCGTTGGCACAGGACGTTCAGACTTCCCTAACCAGATAAACAACGTTATCGCTTTCCCAGGAATTTTCAAGGGTGCGCTTGCGGTAAGGGCTTCAGACATCAACGAGGAAATGAAAATGGCCGCCGCAAAGGCTATCGCAGGCTGTGTGCCTGAGGACAAGCTCAATGCGGAATTTATACTGCCGAACTCTTTTGACAGGTCAGTACCGGTCGCTGTGGCTGAGGCTGTGGCAAAGGCTGCAAGAGAAACAGGCGTAGCAAGAATTTAGGAGGTTTTTCAAATGGCAACTATAAGCTACACTCCAAAGGGAGTATGTTCAAGAAAAATAGATATCGAAGTAGAGGACGGTATCGTAAAGAAAGTGCATTTCACAGGTGGCTGTAACGGCAACACACAGGGTGTTTCAAAGCTTGTTGAGGGCATGAAGGTTCAAGACGTTATTGACAGACTTGAGGGTATCGACTGCAACGGACGTGGCACATCATGTCCTGCTCAGCTTGCGGAAGCTTTGAAGTCTGCACTCTAAGCTTTCGTACTGAACATTACACGGATATAATAACGGGCGAACACTGTTCGCCCCTACAAAAGAAAACGGACTGCATTTTGTTTGCAGTCCGTTTTTTTGTACATATTCTAATTTTCTTTCGCTGTGCTTTGAGTGAAACTCATTGAAACAAATCCCGTTCCATTCACCGTAATATCGGTATGATTATGGTCAGACCACTGCTCCGCACCGTTTATGCCGTTCGTTCGATAGAACTGAATGTCATATTGATTTTTCTCGGCAGAATCGACTTTCATAGTTGCAGTGGCAATTTTTGTATTTACATCTGTAGAAACATTTAGGCTGTAAGTGTTTTTAAACCATGTGCTGATATCAACATAGTTCGTATTCCAAGTCAGGGTGACAGTACCCTCGCCGCTGCCTGACAGGCGGTAGTTGAAACCGTCAAGATCTTTAGGCGAGGTAGCATTGTCGATGAATGTGCCTGTCCATGTTGCTGATGTGTTATCATTTATATAGATAACGCCAAGCTTTGCGGAGAGCGTTTTCAACTCTGCCTGATCTGTAGGTGCGGCTGTCACTTTCATGTATATATCAGACTTTGTGAGCTGTGACTTATCAAAGATCAGCACAAATTCATGCTTGTTGAAATCATCTGATTTAAGCACAAGTGAAGAAAACACAATTTTTGAATTACCTTCAAAAGTCTTATTTTCACCGCCATATTCAACCGAGTATTTAGCAGCTTCTTCTCCGGTAACAGCATTTCCGTCGCTGTCCACAAGCTCAACTGTAATGGTGTATGTGATATCCTTATCATTGTGCTTTATCATTGTTTGCGGATAGTTGCATACATTGACTGTCACACAAGGCGAGTTTTCCATACTGCTAAATGTTATCGTCCTTGGAAGATCATTTTCATCTGTTGTAAGATAATTAGATGAAAACAGCATACCAGCTCCCTTTTGTGTGGACACAACTCGCTTTACACTTGAAACGCTGGTATAAGCCGCCAAAACGCCAACAGTGCTGAGTGCGGCTGCCGCAAAAGCTATCCATATTGCAAGCCACGATCTTTTAAGCTTTTTTATAAATTTGCCTTTCATAGCTGCCGCCCTCCTCTCTGTCTGGTGATATATTACTTTCTTTGAACTGTAAGGTAGACCATATCAGTTTCTTTATTGTTTTGGACATTTTCATTCCATTTTACTCTGATTATAAAATAATCACAAAATGGGTTTTCTGCATCATTTACACTTAGACCATCAGACTGCCAATAAAGCGCTTCGGCATTTTTCTGAACATTGCCGTAGCTGTCATAAGACTTTTCATGAAGCGTGCTGTCAGCAATGATCTCCGAGCCTTGCTGATTGAGATAATGTCCCGAGATCTTACTGCCGTCTATATTGTAATAAAACGTTTTATTCTCTTCATCAGATACATAAACTACAGTATCATTATTTTTATCAGCTTCCGGCACATCTTTCGCACGGTATATCTCATACTCAAAAGGGATATTCGTTGTATGTGCAAGCTGTATTTGATATTGTTGCACGTCTGCCCCGCCTATTCCGAAAACAAAGTCTTTATAACTGCCGTTCTCAACGTCTATATCTGCCATTTCAAGATTTGCCACAGATTCTTTGTTTCCTGCGGTGATATAAAGCTGAGTAGGGGCATTTATTTTTGTTGTAAGTGCAATAGAACGTTTGTGAGTAAACCACGCATAAACAGGCAGTGCCACAAGCAGTACCGCCGAGAGAGATACTGCTATGACCAGCTGGAGCCTCTTCTTTTTTTCTAATTTTCTGAATTTTCCAAAAATGCTTTTTGCCATAATTTTCTCCTGAAGATGCCTGTTTATTATTAGTTTATAAAGCCTGTTTCTATTTTTGCGTTGGTGTAAACAACGTAGTCGCTTGCGGTAGTTCCATTAACAACTGAGTTGTTGTCATTAAGCAATACTGCGGTAAGCTCAACTCTATAGTTTGCATAGGTAAGTCCCTGCTCCTCAAAAGCCTTGCCTGTTTTTACTGTAAATTTCGTAACGGCTGTGTTTTGTTCTTCGCCATTATAGTCAGTGGTAAAAACGCACTCCTTGCCATTCAGACCGCTGTTTGATGTGGCGTTTTCCAAAGTAAAGCTACTGAGATATTTGCTAATATCGTTTGTCTGCTTATAATCGCCGCTATTGTCCTTAACATACAACCTCATTGTATACTGTATTTTTTTGCCACTGTCCCTTGTTGACCGACTCAAAGCAGACAGATCATAGATAGCATTTGCTGTTATTGCCATTTCTCCTGTAGTCATATCTTTGGCATTGATACCAAGCTGTGAAAATGGTGAATCCTTCGACTCAAGAACCGTTGACTCTGCAACGTTATAGTTTAGCTGTGCCACCGTCATTGCCTTTCTATAGTAGCGTCTGGCAGGCATATCTCCACTTTTAGAGATAGAGCTGTTCTCAATATTGTTCTGGCTATATGCAACATAAGACGCCGCATTTACTCCTATACCGGTTTTTGTATCCCCGTCCTTACGCTCAGGAAACTGATCTATGATCCCCGCAGTACCATAAGTTAAGCTGATATCAGCCTTGACAGTTATAGAGCCGTTCGGGTCATTGTTGATATAACTGTAGACCGAATCGGGATACATCAGCATATAGCTGTCTTTAGCTTCTGAAAGTGTCTCAGTCTTGCTTATTTTTGCGTTTGATAACTCTGTGTCTGAACTGTTTAAAATGCTGTAATCAACATTCACCGAAGTTCCTGCAATGATCTTTGCATTAGCTGCCGCATCGTTTTCATCAAAGCTCTTCATAGAGAATTTAAAAGCCTGATACATATTGAAATCGTCACTCTTATAGCCATTAAATGTATCTCTAAGACTCGGATCAATGCTTATCTTTGAAGTCATTGTCGCACGGACAAAATTATTTGACGCTGTTATCTCCTCCGGGTCATGAGCCGTCACACTTACTAGCTGTGTAAAAAATTTTGCAATAACATATGCGCCAGTGTCATTATTTGTCACTTGGACAAGATTTGTAGGAATATTGCCATTGAGTTTTCTTGGCTTATTACCGCTATAATAATTCACAAAGTTCTTGATGACTTTTTTTGAGCTTCCCGTTTCCGGAATATTGATAGTGAGATAATAGTTCTCGCTTATTATCATTTCGTCATTAGCATTTTTCGGGGTATCAATGTTCGCTGTAACAGTTATCTTATAAGTGCCTGTTTCACCCTCGCCGGCAGGTCTATAATACTTGCCGTCGCTCGTTTTTACAGTAGCTGTAGCTTCATCATCTGCCTCAACAAGTGTTCCGTCAGATGATTCTTTAGCTGTTACCGACGCATACCTTAACAGAACATCATTCATTGTGACCGGTTTAAAGCCACTTATATTTGTCAAGTCAAGCTCACCGGTTGTTTTATTAAACTTAGCATCACTTGCGGTAGAATGATAAGTCTTGTCATTGTTATTTGCATCAACAAGAGTTAGCTTTGTATCATCGGTAAGCACACCACTGTCAGTGGCATTATCACCAATAAGGTAAAGCTTTTTATCAAAGCTCCAAAGCAGACTGTCACCATTATTGAGCATTTTTTCCCATTCGTTAGCGGATTTGTAATAGGAATACTTAAAATAAGTAGTAACAGGTGCATCAAAGCTCTCAAAAGCAAGTTTTGTTTTATCCGTATAGTGAGAATGGTTATAGTCTGTGCCTGAGATAACGTAAGATTGGAAGCTGAAATCAAGCACCTTTCTTACAAAAACAGGAATATGAAGTCTAAGAGCAGTTTTACCGCTTCCCGTTGGGTCGATATAATCGAGAGTAATGACAGTAAATCTGTTTGTGCCGTCATTATCGTACTGACCGTCTGTGACCTTGAAATATCCTGTCTTGCTGTTAAATGTAAGAGTTGTTTTGTCTGATTTTTTTAAACTGCCGTTATCATACACATAAGTCGCTGTGCTTACATTCATAAGGTCTGTTGTTTCCAGCTTATTTGAACTGCTGTCGCAAACATCATAATTTGTCAGAACTGATATATACTTTGCGAGCATTTGTGTGATATTTAACGATGAGTTATCATCAATAAGCAGAACAGGAAGATCATTCAGCTCCTGAACATCAAGCTCGGAAGCTTGCTTGAATGTTGTAAGCTTTGAATTACCCAGATCCTCTGCATATGTCTTTATGGTACTGTTTATGCCATAGGATTTTTTGGTTGTGCCATTCGTATAAGAAGCAGCGTCACTGATGATAGTCTGCATATTTCCGCCAACAAGATCGCCTGTGAAAAATTTATCACCAACGGTTTTGCTTGGATTTATGTTGACATAAGGTGAATAGCTATCAACGTGCGTGCCGCTTCCCTCACCGATATTATGGGTATTATCCTGAGTACCGTTGTAGTCGGAGTGAACAGCGGTAAAGCCGGCAGGTATCTGTGAAGCATTATACTGTATATCAGGTAAACAATCCGTGTTATTTACCGATACTCCAATAAATTCAGATGATAGATTTTTATATTTGTTCCAACCTATCAGGTTAGAAACAGACACACTGTTGTTGCCTTTTATATAGCTTAATTTATTTATGAGAATATCATAAGCATAAGTGTTGCCGCCGTCATTATGACCGATCACACCGCCTGCACCTGCGCCATTGGACTTATCTTCTGCTGACAGCTTAACATTATTGACTTCACAATCAGTTATCTTCAGATCACCGCTTGTTTTAATGCCAACATAACCTCCGATACCTACATTATCATTTTTAGCAGTTGGTATACCTATCACTGCATTTTTTACAGCAGACTTTGATATGTTCACAGCCTCATTCTGTGTGCCGACCATTCCGCCTGAGCTTGCATAACCATAGACACCGCAAGCTGATGTGTCAGACGTTCCACCATAATAACAGTTCTCATTGACAGACAACTGTTTTTTGTTTATTCCAACGAATCCGCCGGCATTACTTCCATAAACATCGACGCTGACGCTTGTGTTTTCTATTGTGCATACTTCGTTAGACAATCCTATAAGACCGCCCTCGTTCATTGTCTGGGTAGCAAGGGGTTTATTGTCTTTTTTTGAGCCGATAAAGCTGTCTGTATTATAAGGTGTAAGCCGGACATTGCTTATTGTCGTTTTGATATTTGCAGAGCCTACGATCCCGCCTACGCCAAACCAAGTACCTGTGCCTTTATCAAGATTAGCAAATTCAACTTTATTAATAGTAATCTTGGAATCCTTAACATTAAATTCGCTGCCCTTCTGAGAATTTCCCACAAGACCGCCTGTTTCAAATCCGCCATACACATATATGCCGCTGTTTTCAGACTTAACGCCACTTATATTGATATTATTTGTTGACTTTCCTATAAGTCCTCCCACAGTATATGCGCCAGATACCTCAAGATCGTTCAAGGTTATTCCGCTAAACTTGCATTGACCCTGTACTCCGCCAACAATACCACCTGTAGAAAGGTCTTCATTAACATACGATTTTCCGTCGTTGTTATACGTCTTAACGCTGATCTTGCCGGAAAGCTTAAGACTATCTACAGTTAGAGCATACGTTGAACAGTTTATCAGCCCAACTCCTTTCACTTTGTCGAATGCGGTACGATACTTATAGTTATCCACATTTTCAAACTCAACAGTGTTAGCGCTACCGCCCTTGTTATCTGTTATTTTCACAGCATAGGCTTTTATATCTGTATCGAGCTTTATAGTCTTATCATTTCCCTGGATAGCTGTCAAAGATAAAGTATAATCACATTTAATGTCGCCAAGGTTACTATCCTTTGCATCAAACAACTGATTTATACCACGAAAACCGGTGTCGGTGAGGTCATAGGTTCCATTTCCTGTGAGTTTAACAGTAAAGTTCTTATTTAATTCGTGTACCCACTTTGCTTCATAAAGACCTTTTTCACTTGGCTTTGTATATTTTTTTAGCATTACAGAATTTTTCTTTTCATATTCCTTGCTTGTAGCCTTTTCAAGTCTTTGATAATCTGAGAGCGCAGTTTTGTAATCTGTATCATCAGAAGTCAATGTAGCTGTGCCAACTTTTGAATAGTCTGCATTTCGAGTGAAAGTATAGTGACCATAGCCGCAAGTATTGTTATTACGGTCTGTATATCCCATACCGGACTGTGATATGACAGACAGCATAAACAATGCCTGTGCATTAGGCACTTCAATAGTATTGGTCGTGCCGGCAATAACATTTAATTTCTCATCATCACTTAGCTCACTCTTAAACTGCGTGATGAGATAATTTTTCCTGCCATTGTTAAGGTTAGTTGACTTACCAAACGTTTTTCCCTCTTCGATAGCAAAGCCGTTTACAACTCTGCCTATATATGGATTGATAAAAAGATTGGTATATACGTCTTCACCCACTGCCTCAGTATTGCTGATCGTAAGCGCACTATCTTTGGCAACGTTGTTCATATTTCTGAAAATAACGCCGCCGTAAACTATGGCACCAACATATCCGCCTGCAGTAATGAGATGTTGTTTGCTGTTATCGTTCTTTGCAAATGTTATATTAGGATTTGTTACCTTGACATTATCAATGATATTATCTCCGCCGAACACAACGCCCATAACACCGCCATAATACTCTGTCTTTCCGGTACTATAGTTTAATTTATTATTATTGTTTTTTGAAAGCGTTACATTGGTATATTTTATATTGATATTTTTTACAACACTTCCGCTGCTGAACCTGATGAGAGGGCTTGCAGAATTATTGGTGATAGTTGGATATGTTCCGTCGGATTTCTTCTGTCCAACAATAACGCCCCTGAAAACGTAACTGTTTGATGTTCCGCCAAGACCTGCAAAAGAACTGCCGAGAACTATATCATCATTTATCTTGTAATAAGCTTCGCAAAGATATTTGATCATGTTATCTTTTGAAACTGAAACTTTTTTCGTTCCGCTTACAAAATTGCCTGTTCCATCATAAGTATAGGTTTCATGCTTGGTGCCTTTGCAAAAAGCACTATTAGCATTAACAGTCGATTTATCAGCAGAAACATTTGCATTATAGTTTACTTCCCAGCCATTTGTAGGTGCGGCTGTACTGATAACTCGTGCGACCTCGGCAAGAGTAGAAGCGTCAAGGATATATGGATCAGAGTATGTTCCGCAGCCCTTTATAAGATATGGTCGCTCAAGGTTTACGTCTATCTCATCATAGTTTTGAGTGGTATCATACGATTTAGCAACATATGGCTTGTAACTAGCAAAGCTATATTCCTCTGTTGCGTTATTTTGGATAGGAGAAGTATACCTGTCATCACTACTCCAATCACCATGATATTTATTCTGCCTGCTCACATCATCTATACGATTCTTTTTGGTGTCAGACACTTCTTTTCCGTAGGTTACATTATGCTTAATATTGCCAGCTGAGTCTGTACCCCAATCGTCGTCCCATTTATAGTTGTATATTGCAGAAGAGCCTGCGCCGTCAGAATTCTGAAAGCTTTCAAGCAAAGTAGCATTTTTGAAAATTGAATTTTCATTACTTGCGTCAAGCTTGATATTTGAGAAAATCAGAGATATATTTTGACCATTTTTGCTTCCTACATTGCCTATAAGGCTTGTTGCAGCATAATTCTGATCGCCTTTGTAATATTGTTCAGCGGTCGTACTGTGTTTTTTCTGTAACACATTCTGTATAGTGATCTCTGTCATGTTGCCTATCTTATTTATAAGCAAAGGGGCATAAGAATTTTCGCCATTTAAACTTAGAGAAGTATCATTCACATACAGATCATCAAGAACGATACTGCCGGTAATTTTGACAGATTTCTTTGTAGTATTGGTGTCGTCAGCAACCGAGCCGCAAACCAATGCACCTGAACCACCATTCACTTTACCGATATTTCCCTTAAAGGTCAGTTTACCACTTATGGTAACAGCTCCATTTTCATTTCTGAAAAGTCCAGATTGCATCATGTAATGTTGATTATGTTCATTTGTTAAAGATGTTCCATCCATGCCTTCTGTTGTACGGGCATAATTGTCACTATTACTGCTTGATACGTTTTCAGACTCATTAAATTCCTTATTATAAAAAGTAATAGTTGAGTTTGAACTGATAGTAGCATCTTTTGAATCCATATCAACAGGATAGTAAGAATATCCACGCAGATCTATTGTTTCATCTTTAGGGAAACCAGGGTCTTTATCACAAATATAATTTTTTATGTTTGACGCCGCAAAAAGTCTTGCACTCCATACAGTAGCTTTAGCTCCGCCTGTGGAGGCGTTACCATTTTTATATACATCAAGGTTATAATAATATCTTGCACAAGGATTATCTTTCCATTTCTCACCATTATTTTTTGTTTGATTTTGATAGGTGTTGCAGTGTTTGCCGTCCATATAGAGCAAACGTTCATTTATATCATTAACAGCAGGAATTGAAATTATGGCTTGACGATTGCAAACAGGACTATTTGAAGCATAAATACTACAACGAGCTATCTCATCAAAATACAAATATTTTTTACTTATATTTATCTTAGTATTTGATGAGATCTCATATCCATTAGGATCAGTGAGTTCAAAATAAGTTGCATTAAAGGCACATTTACTGTAATATGAACCTGATCCATCAAAATAATTAAATGTATATGGATCATAATTTCTTCCCAATAATGTCGAGGCGAGCATGCCGAAATTTTTACAGTTGTTTGCTGTTACTGTCACACTGTCAAAGCTAACCTTATTTATGCTCCAATAACCTGTTGTGGAAAGTACAAGACCGCCTATCTCATTACTATCGGATGTTATACTAGAATTAGATACAGTTATTTTATCTAGCGTTACTTCAACATTATACCAGTTGTGACCAATAAACCCACCGCTTGTGCTTCCGCTGATTTTAGTGGAAGTTTTTATATTAAGAGTATTTACACTAACACTTTGTATTTTCACAATATTAGGAGATGATGATATAGTCGAACCTATCTCAGCAATAAGTCCACCAACCCTGGCATTAGCACTGCCTGATTTAGGACCTGTGTGTTTATCAGTTATATTTCCGCCAACAGTGACATTATCAAATTTAATACCGGTTGCAGGCTTTGATGTAACAGCACCTACCATTCCGATAACTCCGCCAAGACAAGTGCAGTCTTTCGTTGTTGTGCTATTATCGTATGTAAGATTTGCTGTTACAGCAGAATTAGTGAATGAAACTTCGCTTGTGGCGTCAGCAACATATCCAACCAGACCTCCGACAAAATTCGTATACGCACCACTTGGAGATGCGGTCACATTGGCGGTCACGCTGTCAATAGTCAAAGCTCCGCTGTTGTATGCAGACACAGAACCAATATAACAAGCGTCACCGCCCGAAGCATTATCACCAACAATATTAAAGTTTGAAACAAGCGTTAAATTGCTTATTTTTGCACCGCTTGTCTTTGCAAAAAGTCCATTATGAGTATGGAAAACTATCTTATCATTATCTGTTCCCACTGTCATGGTAAGTTTATGACTATTGCCATTCAGAGTGCCTGTAAATGTATCCTCACCATTATCACGCATAAAGCCGGTTAGACCTGTGTCGCTTATATCAACATCTGCACTAAGGCTGATATTTGCCGCAAGCATATCTGCCCTGCTAGCACCGCTATACTTAACAAAATCATTGCTATCATGCTGCATTATCAAAGCCGCACGGGCAAAATCTGCCCTATCGCTTATGGTTATATTATTATTAGGAAATCCATTTATTGTAACAGTATGCCCTGATCCATCAAAAGACAGAACACCGTCAGCACTCTCAAGCAGATCGGAATCATTAAGCCGAAGCACTCCGCCCCAATCCATATCGTCTATGACTTTTGAAGTTGTCCTTATAAATGACCAGCCGCTTAAGCTATAGATCAAAGCATTGCCTCTATTTCCTACTATCTGACATCCGTTTTTGTTAGGGTCTTTAGGATAAAAGCCTGAAAGGTCTGTTTTACCGCCAAGCCTTACAACGCCATTTTTATTAAATTTGCCAACAATGCCACCTACGCTCTGGTTTGCAGAAACATCAGCTGCCGTAACTGTGACATTGCCGCAAACATCAATAAAAGCCTGATCTGCATAGCCCACAAGTCCGCCATAATTATTTTGTGATGATGTGGAATTCTTAATACTTATAGTGGTATTCTTGACGCTTACATAAGCCTTGCTGTTATCACCTATCTTACCAATAAGGCCGCCAAAATCAAGGGCATTGCATGAACCGGTCACATCTACAGTAACTTCGCTGAGTGCAAGTTCAGATTTAAGAGAATTGGCAGAATATCTTCCGACAACACCACCATAAAAGCCTGCCCTGACAGTACCCTTGAAGTTTGAAGTAATAGTATCATTAGCGGTGCCCGTGATACTAATTTTTACACTATCTGCGCTGTTTGTCAGCACTCCGAAAACAGAACCAACAGCCACACTGTCAGCGGTATCTCCTGATGAACAAGCAAGTGCCATTTTCATGCCACTGAATTTTGAAATGTCAAATGTCTTTTCGTTGGCTTTACTGTATGTATAAGAGCCGAAAAGACCGCCCGCAGTTACAGAGCCTGTAACGCTTCCGGTCATGGTAATGTTGACATTTCCGCCAACATTTATTTCTGCATTCTCTGCACTACCCACAAGTCCGCCTGCGTTGTTCGCAGATATATTTACGTCTGTCAAGGTGTTACACTTGTCGATGCTCAGTGTTGCACCAGCACTCATTTTCCCAACAAATACACCTGCATTCGATTTACCGGAAACGTCAAGCAAATTACTTGACAAGCTTACGGCAAGACTTGCGTTCTCGTCCATAGTGCCGCAAGCAAGACCGGCATTATCACCGCCTGATACTTCCGCCTTGACATTATTACTTAGAGCGATGTCCAGATCGACCTTTGCTCCATTTTTCATATTGCCTATAACAGACGTGAAGGATTTATAAATTGTAGCACCTGAATCATCTACAGGATCAGCTTTTATTTTCCACTTATTAGCTGAAGCCACATCACCGTGTATAACATTCTCAGCAAGCAAAGCTGAATTTTTTTCTTCCGGTCTAGCAAAAATAATAGTATCTAAATTTGCACTGTCACTAAGATATTCAAACAGAGCAAAATTAATAGGAAGATTAATAGCTGAACCCTCATTTGCTTTGACTGTTCCCTTGAAAGGATATTCTTCATTGCCAAGTCCTTTTTCTATTCCTGTAAAATCAGAAGCCTTAAACTGAGATTGGTTGTTTGAAAACAATACAGTGATATTCTGATAAACAGAAGGATCTGCATTAAGAAGCTTTTTAAAATCGTCTGCATTCTGTATAGTATAAACGCCGCTTTTGATATCATTAGAAATGTCAGTATATGTTCCTGCCGCCATAGCCGTAATAGCATTGGTGACAGTTGATACCATTTTAGACACAACACCTGAAATATCCGCAAGAGGCATACTTGTAACAAGCAATACGGCAGCGGTAACTAAAGAAATAACATTCTTGCGATACTTGCTGTAAAGCTTGTGGCATATTCTGTTAATTTTCTGATTTCTATTAGCTTTCACTTTCAACTGCCTCCGTGCAAAGTTAATATTCTTATCTATACGTTCAGTTCAACAAGGATATATTGCACCTTTGTACCTATCTTTTCGTCAGCGTCATTATACATTGAGCTTAGTGATGATAACTGTGCTGTGCTGTATTTTTCACCTTTAAGTATATTCCCAATAACCGTTTTATTTTGTTCTTTATCAGCATCACCTGACAAAAACAAGCTTATATTACCATTTATATATTTTGCAAAACCCAAACGCTCTTCACTGTTATCACCAAACAGCACGTTTTTCTCTGTCAGATTTTCATCTGTGCTTTTCATCAGTATCTGACCAAGAGTGTTCGGCCACACCCAATATACGTTCACTTCCTGCGGAACGTCAGCCTTACAATCTTTAAACGTCCTTGTGAATGTTTCATCACTAAGAAAATCAGAATATGTGTGAGTGCTTTCATCATATTTCTCAAAAAACATGATGTGTCCATTCAAAAAGCTTGTAACATTTTCATCAGTTACCTTTTCGTATGAAACGCTGTCGCCGTTTTTTTTCTCTGCATATCCCGTGATACTCAACTTAAACTGTATCTCCATTTCCCCCGACTGCTTCGGAATAACATAAAAAGTAAGCTTTCCATGACTGCCTGGATTAATACCATTCGTCATACCGCTTTCTTCATCAAGAAGCCAGTAGATCTTGTTGTTCTCGTCAGAAGTGATGTTGCTCCCATCAGACACCTTAGAGTAGTCATTACTGTCAAGTATCTCAGCTTTAAGCGCATTGGCACTGCCCACTGTTTTCAGTTCAAATGGCGAATCTACGCTTTTCATTCCAAATGAATCAAGATCAAGGGCTTTATCAATGGTAAACCAAGCCAAGCTGACCGCAATAAGTATAAATGCCAGCACTGCAACTGGTATTATTTTTATAATAAGCAGTTTGCGTTTCTTCTTTTCTTCCTCGCTGTCTGCTTTCTCTATCACTTTATGCTCAGCCAATTTGGCGACCTCCATTATTTCATCGAGTCAAGCTCTTTCTGCAATTCTATCATGTGGTTTCTGCAAGCGGTTATCTCGCCTGTGTATTTGTTGAACCACTCAACATCCATTTCGTTAGGCTCTTCCTGCAAAAGAATTGCCTGAACGAGTGCTGATTGTGAACGTGATCTCTTACGCTCTATTTCCTCGATAGTAAGTCTGCATTTCTTTATTTCTCTTTTAAGCTGCCCTTTACTGCTCACGTTATTGTCCTCCTTGCATTAATTTCCCATTTTATCAACCGAATCAACTATCTCGTTGACTTCCCTATAGCCTTTGTCAAGATTTTCGGTGATATGGTCAAGTGCTTTTTTTACGTCCTCAAGCTTGCCCTGCATTTGTTCGGGATACTTCACAAAACAGTAATGAAGCTCGTTTATAGCCTTCTGCTCCTCCGTGTAATCGTCGATAAGAAATACCAGCGTTCTGGCAGCACCCATATCCGAAAGTATCATGTTATATCTCGTTGGAAGATCCTTGCCGCTTTCAAGATAAGTGTCTATCTCCTCAGAGGCGGCAGACAGATTTTCCATATACTTAGCAATGTAAGTCTTTCTGACTTCCTCTGACTTGTCCATATAAAGCCCGATAAAAACGAACAGCCCTGCCAGTGCCGCAATACAAATAACCATAGCCGTTATCATTTTAGCCTTCATTATCTTTTCCTGATTCAAAGCTGTTCGCCTCCTTTTTCTCGTTTTCCTGCATTTTCAGCCGCTGAACTTCCTTTTCAACAGCCTCACGCATAAGCTTTTCTTTTTCTTTTTCAGCCGCTTTCAAGGCTTCCTCACGGTTTGAATATATTTTTATCTCAGCGATAGTTTTTACCTCATACACCGCCATGCAAACTGTTGGGATTATCACCAACAGTATGAGGAGCTTTTTGGTTGATGCAAATGACCCAAGCCACTTGAAAAATCTGAGCTTTCCATAGTATTTTCCAATAATGCTGACTTTTTGCACCGTCACGCTGTCCTCTATTTTGTTAGCATCGCCTTTAGTAACAAAAGTGCCATCGCTCAAAACCTCAGATATCCTGTGAGTATTTATCTCGCCTTTAATACTATTATCTTGAGAGTAGAACGAAATGATATCCCCTGCCTTTAAGCTGTCAGTATCCGTCCTTTTGATGTAAATATAGTCGCCCTCATGTATAGACGGCTCCATACTTCCGCTCACGACCTTCAGTACGCTGTAACCAAAAATGCTTGCTGTTTTGCCGATACAGCCGCAGACCATTATGTACACCGTCACACTCAGCAGTGCCGCAAACACGGCAGAGCCAAGTATTGTCAAAGCTATTTTTACTATCCTCAACGCCTTGCCGATGATAACGACTCTCCCTCCGTGTTATTGTTTGCTATATTTCTCTTTCAAATGCCTTGCCATTCTGCCAACTGCTGAAACATGATACTCCTTATAGAGTCGTTTCATTTCAGTGTCGATAGCTTTCTGCTCCTCAGCGGTGCGCTGTGGCGGAATATATGGTCTTGGCGGTCTGTTCTTTCGCTCAAGACGTTTTCTCTTTTTAAACTGCCTGTTTTTGATACGCTTCTTTACATCATATTTCAGATACGGAGCATATTTTTCATAGATAATCTCGATTTCACGCTCTGCACGTTTTCTCTCTGCCTCAGCCAGTTCTTTTTCCTTCCTGACTTTGAGCATTCTGATATAGTCTGGATTATCCGTCACAACAGGTACAATACCAAATGCGTGAGCCAGAACATATGTTATGCCACGTTTTGCCATGTAATATGGATTTTTGGAATATTCTTTAAATATCTCATTGATATTTTTATTTTCAAAGCTTTCACGTTCAGCTTTAAGACGCTCAGCACGTTCACGCTCACGACGTTCCTGCTCACGCTGCTGTTGTGCTTCTTTCGCCTTTTTTGCAGCGATCTCAGGGGACTCATATTCTGACACAAAGCTTGAAGACACGGCTTCTTCATTCGTGCTGATCTGCTGATCCATAGCAGATCCAAGGCTGCTGCGGACGAGCTTTTTCTCCTCTCGGATCCTGGCTCTTTCCTCACGGACACGCTGCTCCTCTTCACGGCGCTGACGCTCTTCCATTTGCCTTTTGCGTCTTGCGATCTGCTTGATCTCTTCCTCTTTTTCACGGCGTTCACGTTCCTCACGCTCCGCCTTTTCTCTTGCAGCCTGCTCCGCCTGCTGTTTTTGGATAAGCTCCAATCGTCTGCGTTCAGCTTCCTCATGCTCCAGCCTTATGCGCTCTTCTTCCTCACGCCGCTGACGCTCCAGTTTCTCCTGCTCGACACGCTTTCTTTCAGCTTCTGCAGCCGCAAGCTCCTCAGCCCTCTTACGGTCTTCCTCGTCTTTGAGAAACTGCTTTTCTATCTCAACTATACGGTCAAGCTCTGCCGTAAGGTTTCCCTCATCTTCGGCAGTCATACCCATATCTGTCTTACTTGCACTACTTTGTTCACCCTCGCCAACTATGACATCATATTTATCAGACGTCTGCTTATCAAAACGCCTGACAACCTTTGGTGCAAGGGTCTTGCTCTTTATGGTTTTAAGCTCCTCCGACTTGTCTGCCCCATGGGTATAGGAGCGGAAAAGCATATAGTTCATTGCGGTCAGACCATATATATCCTCGATATAAGAATCATCAGGTCTTTGTGCAGTATCAGAAACGTTGACCTCGTAGCCTGCCTTATCGTAGCTTTCGATAAACTGCCAAAGGGTAAGACACGCCATAAGGTCCACATTTTTAGTGATAGCGTTTGTTCTCATAACAGGCGGTCTGATAAAAGCGTTGCCAAGAGTGGTACAAAGCACTGAACCTTTATAGCCCTCGATAGCCTTTTTGACCCTTTCAAGCCTTGCCCAAACGTCAGTATCCTTGCTGCCGCCGACAAGACTGTCAACAGTTTCTATCTTAAAACTTATGTTGACTTTTCTGCCGTCGCCGCTGTCAGCCACGGTATCGTAATTAAAAGAATAAGCCTCCTGCGCCTCTGCGGTCTGGACAAGCTTATTGTATCTTATATTTATAAAAATGTATAGCCTGTCGATAAGGGTATTTACAAATCTATTTTCATATGTATCTAGAGTTTCCTCTTTATGAATGTTGAGTATCTTTGACGGAGTTATCTTTCCAGTCTTTTTGTCGATATCCTGAATAAGATCGGTGTGCTGTCCCAGATGTTTTATGGACTCTACCGTTATCTTCCTTGACATAGCGATAGGCACGATCTCTTCCACTTCTTTAATGGTGTTTCTTGGATTTCTTATTACCGTATCAAGATGTGGCAGAGCTTTTTCTATCTCTGTGAGCCAGGACGAATCTATATTCTTCTCAATTATCTTACGATTAAAAGATACAGTTTTTTCGCCCGAAAGAAGCAAGGCACGGGCTGCCGCAAAGCTGTTATTGCCGTCAAACGTCTTTACAGCTTTGTCAAAAGCTGCACGCTGTTCGTTGTATTCGCTCATGCCCGTCCCTCCTCTCAAAGTTTATGAGTACAAATTTTAGTACAGTTTTTGCAATCTTTCAAGATATGCTATAGATTCTTTCATAGTGTTTCTGCCAAAAAGCTTCTGCATATAGGTGCAAAGTTCTTTCAGCTCGTCCCTGAGCATCGCAAGGTTCAGGGATTCAAATTTTCTGAATATCTTTGTGGCAAGCACATAGTCAATGCCGTCAAGCTCCTCGCCACCGCAGGCAACATATACAGGAACAAACAAGTTCATCTGTTTAAGTATACGGTTACCGAAAGCCACTCTCAGCTTTTCGATCACCCACAGGTCAAGCTGCTGGATCTTTTTCAGACTGTCCTGTGAAACAGGATACATTTGAAAAGCTTCCTTGAAGAGTGTATCAAGATGTTCAAAGCTTAAATTCATAGGCGGCGTGTCAGGTGCGTCAAAGGCAACTCCCTTTGCGTCAAGATTGATAGGCTGCGCACGGTCGTATACCTTATCTGAGATAGTGAACGTGGAATCGTCGTTGTTGGCAGTACCGATATACCAGATATTCTGCGGAATACGCAGCTTGCCCTTATCAAGGCGAACAGGGTCGGTACTCCACACGTTAGGAACAAGATCAAGCTCCCACTCGGCAGGATCAGGCATTTCAAGAATCGAGAGCATTTCTGCAAAGTAATATTCTACTCTCGCAATGTTCATCTCGTCGAGCAGTATGAAGTTTACATCGTTATTGTATTCAGAAGAATAAATTCTTTTGAGGACTTCTGTTTCATTGAAGTTCTTCGTGAACTCGTTGAAGTAGCCGAAAAGCTCCGTTCTGTCACGCCATGACGGCTGAACAGAAGCGATAGTTGTATCCTTCTGCAAGAACTTGCCGAATGAATATGGCAATGATGTTTTACCTGTACCAGAGATACCTTGCAGGATAATGAGCTTTGTTGAAGCCATGCCTGCAATGAAAAGTCGGATAGTTTTTATGTCATAATAAAGGTGCATTCTTGAGCAGGCAAAGTTTCTGTATGTTTCGCAGATACCGCTAAGGGTGATGTCATTATTGTAAGCAGGCGGCTCGTATGTCTTGTAGAAATTGTCCACCTCGATAAGCTTTGAAAAACGGCAGTCTGCCGTCTGAACAACGCCGTCCAAAATGGTTTGAACTTCGCCCTGTGCAGGCAGCTGCTCGCCCTCTGCAAGCTTTGTTTCACCCTCTGCAAGAGCGGTGTTATCATATACGCCAAGCTGAGCCACCTTCATTGCCATGATCTCATCTTTTTCTTTGGTCATTTTGACCACCTGACGCTGCAGGTCAGATATTTCTTCAATAAGATCCTCGTTGCTGACTATAGAGTGTCTGAATCTTATGTACTTTCTCACAGCAAGCACTATCATAAAAATAATAAGCACAAAAATAGCCACAACAACGATAATCGCAAGCACAGAAAGTATCCAGCCCAGCGCACCAAAGTCTGCCGAGTAGGTCTTGAATATCCTTATGTAGTTTTTTATATTAAAGATCTGTTTTATGCCGTTCCACAGACCCTTGAAGATCTGTCCGAAGCCCGCAAGCATTGACGACATGAAAACAAAAAACCATTTCAGAAATCCATTCATAATGTATCACCCAAGCAGCAGTTATTTGTCATTTTTCTCCTGCTGTGCATTTTCCTCTTCCTCTTTCTTCTGCTGTGCAAGGTATTCCTCAACTGCACGTCTTTTTATTTCTTCCTCATCGCTCTCTGTGATAGCAGGACGCTTTATCTCGATTATGGTTGCGATAAGCTTATAAAGCTCAAAGAGGAAAAACAGTGCTATCGGCAAAAGTATGCAAATGAAAAATCCCGTTTTTGTTCTGAGAAAATCCATTACCTTGCCGAAACCGCCTATTTTTGCACCTTCCCACTGACCGATTATATCACCTGCATAAACAGTGTATGTATCATCTACGTTATTAGCATCGCCTCGTGTGATAAAGCCTACAGAGCCGTTATCATTGAGTACCTCTGCGATACGGTGGGTATTCTTCACCTTTTTGCCGTCAATAAGCGTCCAGAAAGTGATAACGTCGCCCTTTTTCAGAGAATTGATATCGTCTATTTCCTTTGAGATAATAAGGTCGCCTTTTTTGAAAGTTGGCTTCATTGAGTCAGATTCAACTGTGAGCGGGACATATCCCAGCAGACTTGCCGTACCATTATTCTTATCAGACGAGAACACGAGAATTGTTATAAGCAGTGCAAAAATAAGCACCACCCATGCGATAACATTAAAAACGATCTTCAAAGCTTTTTTCATAATTCAAAACCTCGGAAACCCGAGGCTTCCTCCCTTCTAATTTTTATGTTGTTTCAACGATCTTGAAATTCATACCAAGCTTCATTGTGCCACCGATTATTTTGTCAACACAATCAGGGTCATTTCCCTCAAGCCATATAACCACTGTATACTTGTCTTTCTCACCAGGACCAAGCTTTTCACGTCGGTCCTTCATGACCTCAGTAGAGGAGGCGAACTCCTTGTCGCAGTCGCTTTCCTTACCGCTGCCGTCAGACTTTGTTTTACCATAAACAGTTTTCTCGCCATTCACGAAAAGCTCCACTCTGATAGCTTCATCAACACCGTTCGTGACGTTCTCAATAGTCATTTCGCTGTCATAGCTAAGTGTGTCTTTACCGGAATTTATGAGATAGAAAGTATAAGCTATATACCCCTCGCCATTATGGCTGCCGTTTATCTTGTCGATATTATCAGGGAGATCTTCGCCACTGATATTTGTCATATCATAGAGGATATCCGCATTGAGCCTTGAATTGCTCGTGGTATATTCAGGAGTTTCCGAAAGAGTAAGCCCCTGATTTATCATATCATACTTACTTATCTTAACTGTAAAGCTACCATACTTGTCGTAAAAATAAGACACCGCATAAGCCGCCGCCACGATAGCGATAAGTATAATGGCAAGTATTTTAAGCAATCTCATCAATACCACATAGCGTTTAGCTTCCTTGGCGGTCCTGCGAAGTGCAAGGGTATCGACTACTCTTGTATTTTTATCTATATTTTTACCGTCCAAAACCGTATCACCCGTTTATTACTCATTTCTATTGCGAACGTATCTTTCCGCAATATATTTTCCTGCATTTTCTCCCGAATAGTAAAGGCACTGCATACCGCTGAGCTGTTTCACCTGCTTATCATTAGTAATGCCGTCAGCTATGACCTCAGCATTAAGGTCAAAAACGAAATTCAGCAGAGAGTTCACGCAGGTATCATACCTGTCGCTCTTACCGAGAACCTGAGCCGCTGAGCCGTCAAGCATGATATTATCCACCTTGAACTCGGCTGTTTTCAGCATTTTAAAACCCTCAGTGCCGAAGCCTGTGAGCAGGAAATGAAAGCCCTGTCTTCTCATAAGAGCCACGTTATCTGCCGCTGTGCTGTCAGCTTCATCAAGCACATCAGACGACAGCTCAAAGCAGACACGCTCATACTTCACGCCAAACTTATCGCAATAATCTGCCGCAACTCTCGGAGCTTCCGTCTTCCTTAAAAATCTTGCAGGCATGAACACGCTTGCCCAATCAACGTCAACTTCCCTTTCGTGAAACTTGCCCAAAGCCTGCAAAAGCTGAACGAAAGCAAGCTTGAATATGCTAACACATCGGTCGGAAAGCTGAGCCACAGGGAGATAATCCGCAGGCATGAGCGTACCCATAGCAGGAGAATTGAGCCTTGTTTGCGACTGCAAAAAAGTGACCCTGCCGCTATCGGTATTTTTTATAGGTCTATAGAAAAGCTCCACAGCACGAACACCGTCAACTGTTGAATTACCATTCAAAGCAAGTCACTTCCTTTCCTGTTCCAATATATCATTATAGCATATTTTCGACAAAAAGCAAAGAAAAGTTGGGGAATTTCCCCAAATATGGAAAATTATCTTTTATGCCCATTTACCAAAAAACGCCGAATTTCTTCGGCGTCTTTTTTGTTATGTAATAAATTTTACTTGTTGCTCAAGTCATAGAATTTAAGATCTACAGTGAAGCTCTGACCTGCATTAGCATTCCAGCAATTCACGTCCTCACCTTCGAGCCAAACTCTGATATAATACTTTGTAGGCGTACCATAACCAGTTTTTCCAGTACCAACACCTTTTACAGTAGCAACCTCAGTAGCAGTATTTGTGACCTTTCCATTACTTTCAATTACTTCTGTGGCAGTGGTAACTGCACCATAATAATCATCTTCACTTGAACCAGTGTTAGCTTTAACAGCCTTTTTCTTATAATATCCTGTAGCTACATCAGTTTCTGCGCCAAGGAAAACTCCGCCATTAGCAGCACTTCTGTCCTCATCCAATATAGCTACACGAGTTGCTTTATACAAGTCACCCTTAGTTTCATCATTATCCTTATTAGGGTCTTCAACAGTAACATCAACACCAAGCTTTACATTTTCAACATTTGTAGTTCTAAACCAAACAGGGATATCTAGATAGTAACCCTCGCCGTTTGTATCAGCTGTAAGAGTTTTTTCTGTTTCAGAAGAAGCTCCACCACTTTGGAATGTCCAACCAGCATTGTTAGTTGCAGTAGCTTGTGTAAAAGCATTCGCACCTGTTATATCAACAGACTTACCATTCTCCTTAGCTTTTGTTGTATAATAGAGATTTGTTCCGTCCGTTGATGAAGCAGGGATAAGCTTACCAAAGCTTGCATATACAGAGCTTGTAGCCGCCTTGTTTGACCAGAGGTCTGTATCTGCATCCTTATTTGTAGGAGCAGTAGCCCAAGTAGTATTATCTATAGTATCCTGTGTTGTTGCCTGGCCCAAAGAAATTTCAATTGTCTGTGGAGTTGTAGCAGTGAGCTTAATGCCTGTTACTTCAACTTCTCTGCTCATTGTAAACCAAGCATAAGTAGCAGTAGAAAGCATTACAGCGGAAGTTGTGAGCATTGCAACTGCAGGTATAAGTTTCTTCTTAGCAGAAGTATTCTTCTTTTCATTAGTTTTCATATCTCTTCGTCCTTTTCATAATAATTTGTCGTTTTATACTGTCCGATACAGAGGGCGCTCGTTATAGCCGATTTGCGGTAACATGACCGCCAAGCACCTTTTGTTTATGTCAATCTTATACTAAATTCGACCCACTTTGTCAATAAGCTACCAGCTTAGTATACATTATATTTATCTTAATACTTATTAATATGACAGACACATTTTGCTATTTTCCGACATGATCATACTATGTAATAACAGCAGAAAGCACGAAATAACGTCATTTGTTATTCCGTGCTTTTTAAACCGATTATTCAATAAATTTTTTTGTTAAACTTCAAACGTTTTTGTACATATTAAGTTTATATATGTACATAAAAGTTACCATGCGTAAAATTTACAAAATATTTATATTCATTCTGCGCTGTCGAGCATTTTAACAGCCTTCATCATGATAGCGCATTCAAGACGCTTCTTCTGTATCTGACATGACAGCTTGTGCGCATTGTGGATATCACCTGCGTAAATGTAGTTGTTTGCATTGCAACCGCCACTGCAATAGAACTTTGCCCAGCACTTTTTGCACTCTGGCTTGTTGTAAACGTGTGCGTGAGCAAACATATCTTTCATTTTCTCGTTGAATGTGCCGTCATAGAGATTGCCCATTTTAAACTCGGTGATACCAACGAACTGATGACATGGATAAATATCGCCGTCAGGAGTAACAGAAACATACTCGTTACCGCTTCCACAGCCCCTAAGTCTCTTTATCGCACAAGGACCCTGATCGAGGTCTATCATAAAGTGGAAGAAGTTTATGAACTTGCCCTCGTCCCTTATCTTCTGTATCTTCTCGGAAAGTATCTCATACTCCTTGAAAATCCTCGGCAGGTCAGCCTCAGTGATAGCATAAGGCTCGCTAGGGTCTGCCATAACAGGCTCAACAGATATCTGATCGAATCCCAGATCATAAAGGTGCATTACATCATTTGAGAAGTCAAGATTATACTTTGTGTAAGTGCCTCTTACATACCAGTCCTTGTTCTTAGGACGTTTCTCAACAAGCTTCTTGAAGTTAGGGATAATCCTGTCATAGCTTCCCGTGCCGTCAACACGCACTCTCATTCTGTCATTGACTTCTTTTCTTCCGTCGATAGACAGAACAACGTTGTACATTTCCTTGTTGATGAAGTCTATCATCTCGTCAGTGAGGTGTACGCCGTTTGTGGTAACAGTAAATCTGAACTTTTTATTATGAGGCTCCTCCTGTGAACGTGCATACTCAACAAGCTTTTCCACCGTACCGAAATTCAGTGACGGCTCACCGCCGAAGAAGTCCACCTCAAGAAATTTTCTGTCTCCTGAACGCTCTATAAGAAAATCTATAGCACGCTTGCCTGTTTCATAGTCCATGAGCATTCTGCCCTGACCGAAATCGCCTGTTGAAGCAAAGCAATATTTACATCTCAGGTTACAGTCGTGAGCAATATGCAGACACATTGCCTTGATAGGCGAAGCCACAGCAGACAGGGCATACTTCTCATAATCATCCTCGCTGAACAAAATCTTGTCATTATAAAGAGAAACTATCTCCTCATAGCAATCCTCGATATCCTTGCTGTCATACATCTTTGACAGCTTTCTTACAACGTCCTCAGGACATTTCTCCTCAAAAGGCGGCTCAACATTGTCTAACAGATCATATGTCAGATTGTCTATAATATGTACTCCGCCGCTGTTCACGTCAAGCAGTGCATTAAAACCGCCAAGCTTAAACTTGTGTATCATTTAAAAATCACCTTTCGCATTTATATTCATATACAAATTTATACAAAAATAAAGGGACATAAAAATGTCCCTTTAGCAAGGCGTGTGTACGCTCGCACGCCTCAGAAAGATCGGAATATTAAGCTTCTCTCTCGCACTTCTGGTTAGCAACTGTGCAGGAGGTCTTGCAAGCTGACTGACATGATGCCTGACACTTGCCGCAGCCACCCTTAGCAGCAGTCTTCTTGAGATTAGCCTTATTGATCGTCTTGATATGTTTCATAGGATTTTACCTCCAATAATTGATTTACACTAATTATACCACATATCCCACTATGTTTTATGAACGAATAGTTAATGCAGTATAAATATTTATCCTTATCAAAAACGGCTGCTTTTAGAATTTACCCCTACAACTCCGCCTACGCCTGCACACACAAGGGTAAGCACAAGCTTTGCAGACACGGAAAAGCTTTCGGCTGCCTTTGAAAACAGTGCGCTGAGAATGACAATGATAAGAAAAATGAACACTCCGCACAGCACGCCTGACAGCAGACCGTTTCTACGTTGCCTTTTTCCGCAAACATATCCCCCTGCATACGCCCCGATTCCAAGTGCCGCTGTTGACATCACCGACAGCATAAGATCGGTGGCATCTATCTTAGTGATAACATACGCAAAAGCAAGCACAGCAACAAATATCGCACCGCACCCCACGCAGGCAGACAACGCCGTTGACGACAGCACCGACAACTTTCTGCCCCCAAAAAGCCTGTTATTTTTCATATCCGCACCCCCGCATACAAAATTCCCTAGGAAAATTATATTCACAGCCACGAATAATAAGAACACAAAACAAAAAGGACGGATAAAAAACTATCCGTCCTTTGTAAGCAATATTTACTTTACGTCACCGTCATGAATTGTTTCGTTCTTAGCGATAGCCCACTTTTTAACACGGATCTTGCTTCTGTCGCCGCCTGTTTCGATAACAACAGTGTCGTCCTTGATAGAGAACACGATACCAACGATTCCGCCGTTTGTAACGACCTCGTCACCTATCTCAAGGTTATCTCTCATCTCAGCGTCTTTCTTATCCTGCTTTTTCTGCGGACGGATAATAAAGAAATAGAAGAACACGATTACGAGTACCAGTGGGATAAAAGTCATGGCAAGTGATGCAGGTGAACTCTGCTCAGCTGCCAAAACTGAAATAATTGCTGACAAATTCATCAAAAGACCTCCAAATCTAATAATACTATATTAGTATATCAGATATTTGCACAAACTTCAAGCCTTTTAACAAATAATTTTCATTTACAAGAAATTATTTCTTGTTCTTGATATACTCGTCGATAGCAGCGGCAGCCTTTTTGCCTGCACCCATAGCGAGGATAACAGTAGCAGCGCCTGTAACAGCGTCACCGCCTGCGTAAACGCCTTCCTTAGTTGTTGACTCGTTCTCGTCAACGATAAGGCAGCCGTGGTCATTTGTTTCAAGACCGGGAGTTGTACTTCTGATAAGTGGGTTAGGTGATGTACCGATAGACATGATAGCTGTATCAACGTCAAGAATGAAGTTTGAACCCTCGATAGGGATAGGACGTCTTCTGCCGCTTGCGTCAGGCTCGCCCAGCTCCATTTTGATGCACTCCATGCCGTTTACATGACCGTTCTCGTCGCCAACTATCTTAACTGGGTTATTAAGAACGAGGAACTCGATGCCCTCTTCCTGAGCATGATGAACCTCTTCCTTTCTTGCAGGAAGCTCGTCCATTGAACGTCTGTATACGATATAAACGTGCTCAGCGCCAAGTCTCATTGCAGAACGAGCAGCGTCCATAGCAACGTTACCACCGCCGACAACAGCTACGTTCTTTGACTTCATGATAGGGGTATCATAATCGTCCTTGTATGCCTTCATAAGGTTGATTCTTGTAAGGTACTCGTTAGCAGAGTAAACGCCTACAAGGCCTTCGCCCTCGATACCCATGAATCTTGGAAGACCTGCGCCTGAACCTACAAATACAGCTTCATAGCCCATGCCCATAAGCTCGTCGATAGAAAGAACTCTGCCGATAACCATGTTTGTCATGATATGTACGCCCATGTTTGTCAGATTGTCTATCTCGTGCTGAACGATAGCCTTTGGAAGTCTGAACTCAGGGATACCATACATAAGAACGCCGCCTGCTGTATGGAATGCCTCGTAGATAGTTACGTCATAACCAAGCTTAGCAAGGTCGCCTGCAACTGTAAGGCTTGAAGGACCACCGCCGACAACAGCTACCTTATGACCGTTTGGCTCAGCCTTTTCTACGGCAACTGCCTTGTCCATCATATAGTCTGCACAGAATCTCTCAAGTCTGCCTATACCGACAGGCTCGCCCTTGATACCTCTTACACACTTGCCCTCACACTGATGCTCCTGTGGACATACACGTCCGCAAACAGCCGGCAGAGCGTTTGTTGTCTTGATGATAGCATAAGCTTCTTCAAACTTGCCCTCTGCTACCTTTGCGATAAACTCAGGGATCCTAACGCTTACAGGACATCCTGTCATACAAGGCTTGTGCTTACAGTTAAGACATCTCTGAGCTTCTTCTATAGCCTGCTCAGGGGTGTAACCCAAAGTAACTTCCTTGAAGTTTCTAGCTCTTACCTTTGGCTCCTGCTCTGCGATAGGAGTCTTTGTCAAACTCATATTAGCCATTATCTTACACCTCCAGTAAGTCTGCACAAGTGAGCCTTTTCCTGCTCCTTATAAGTTGAGTTTCTTCTCATAAGCTCGTCGAAATCTACCTTCTGACCGTCAAAGTCAGGGCCGTCAACGCAAGCATACTTGATCTTGCCGTCAACAGTTACACGACATCCGCCGCACATTCCTGTGCCGTCGATCATGATAGGGTTGAGTGAAACGAGTGTCTTTATGTCATAAGGCTTTGTTACCTTGCAAACGAACTTCATCATTGGAACAGGTCCGATAGCGATAACTTCGTCAAACTTAGCACCACCGTCAATAAGCTCCTGAAGCTTGTTTGTAACAAATCCGTGATAGCCGTATGAACCATCGTCTGTACAGATGTGAAGATGTGAAGATGCCTTGCCCATTTCGTCCTCGAGGATAACGATATCCTTGCTTCTGAAGCCTGCGATAAGATCAACTTCAACGCCCATGCTGTGGAGTTTCTTAGCCTGTGGATAAGCGATAGCACAGCCAACGCCTCCGCCTACTACTGCAACTCTCTTGATACCCTCGTCATACTCTGTGGCAACGCCGAGAGGACCAACAACGTCATGGATATAGTCGCCCTCATTAAGTCTTGCAAGCTCAGTTGTAGATGCACCTACTACCTGGAAAATAATTGTGATCGTGCCCTTTTCTCTGTCATAGTCAGCGATAGTGAGCGGAACACGCTCGCCCTTCTCATCAACTCTGTAGATGATGAACTGACCAGCCTCAGCCTTAGCGGCAATGTAAGGTGCGTCGATCTCCATAAGAACAACAGCGTCGTTGAGCTGTCTTCTTGTTACGATTTTGTACACTAAAATCCCTCCCTGAATAATTAGCAAAATAATATTGTTTTAGGCAAATAATACAAAAACATTTTCTATTATCGCCTTACAGCATATAACATTATACTATATTTAAAAAGAAATTTCAATAGTTTTTTGTTTACTTCCATAAATTTTATAATAATATATCACAATTTGTTTACATTTAACATACCATAATTTATATATCGCATATCATTTTACAGATGTATCAAGTTTATCAAAAGCAATTTCGATAAACTCCTGCTCCTGAACACCCCTATCACTGCCACCAAACAAGCTTGCATAGCCGTATACCGCCGCTCCTGCGTAGTTATAACTAACTACAGCGTCACTTATCTGCCTGCCGATAATGCCGATATTTTCCGAAAATTCACTCTCACTGTCTATCTTATAAGCCCCCAGACCTGCCACCAGCATAACATCAGTTGTGCAGATATCAGCCCACTGCTGTAGGGTATCCTTATAAGGCTTGACAGAATTTTCATAACCGAAGTATATCTGCGGACAGATATAGTCTATATACCCCTCCTCACTACACCACTTTTTCACATCAGCGTACATATACTCATAGTTATTTTCCATATTTCCCTGAGGCGAAACTCCCACCAAAATATCCTTATCCACTGCTTTTACCGCACTGTATATCTCCCCCACCATAAGGGAGATATTGTTCAGCCGCCATTTTGCTAGATCGTCAAACTCCGTCTGAGCAGAAAAGCACTGTGCGTCAAAATCCTCAGCCGTTGTGGGATAAAAATAATCGTCGAAGTGCAAGCCGTCAATATCATAATTTTCTGCAAGCTCCGCTGCACCCTCTGCTATAAGCTGTCTTACCTCATCATAAGCAGGATCAAGCCACAAATGGCTGTCGCCCTCGACCTGCTCCAAACAGCCGTCGCCCTCGTCATACCATTTTTTCAGAAGAAAGCTATCGTCATAATTTTGGAAACATTCCTCGTTCTCGCACCTAAGAGGGTTTATCCATGCGTGAAAAGAAAGTCCCTTATCATGTGCGGTCTGTATCATTATATCAAGCGGGTCAAAGCCGCCCTGCTCCCCTGCCACGCCTGTTATATATCTTGATGCAGGATAAAGTTCCGAATCATATATAGCATCCCCAAAAGGTCTGACGTGAACATACAGCGTATTACAACCTATACTCAAAGCATTTTCGCACGCCTGAGAAAAGTTCTCACGAAACTCCTCGGCACTTTTCCCGGTGAGCATATCAGCAAGGTCAATATAGGATATCCATATAGCTTTCTGCACAGTATAATTAAGCTTGTGGGACGTTTCCGCATCAGCGGAAGATCTCTCTCCGCACACAGGTATCACCGATGCTTTTTCCATTGTCACAAGCCTGTCCCTCTGGGAATTTACCTCACCACCGCAGGAGCAAAGGGTCAAAAAACAAATAAGTAAAATAAGAATTTTTTTCAAGAATATCAGTCCTCCGAATCAGTATCATTGAATTATACTATTCTTATTGGACAAATATTCAGCTTATATTCAAATACTGTAGGGGACGGCGCCCCCGACGTCCCGTTTTCGTCTTATCGCCAAGCAAAAAACATAAAAATGGCATGGTGATATGCGGACGACCTCAGGTCGCCCTACAAAAAAAGAACGGACAAACCTGCCCGTTCTTTGATAAACATATTTGCAGACTATGGAAGAAGTCTGTTGATATCTCTTGGGAACAGTGATGTTTCCCTGATGTTGTTCTTGTTAAGAAGCTTCATGAGAAGTCTTTCAAGACCGATACCAAGTCCACCGTGAGGTGGCAGACCATACTTGTGAGCCTCAAGATAGTTCTTGAAGTCAGCAGGGTCAAGTCCCTGAGCCTTCATCTTCTCTACCTGCTCGTTATAATCGTGTATTCTCTGACCACCCGAAGTAATTTCAAGTCCTCTGAACAACAAATCGAACTTGTATGCTTCTCTTGGGTCTTCTCTGGAGTTCATTGCATAGAACGGAGGTTTCGATGATGGGAAGTGTGTAACGAAGATAAAGTCTGAATCGTACTTTTCCTTGGCATACTTTCCAAGGTTTACCTCGTCCTCAGGGTCAAGGTCGAACTTCTTGCCGCTTCCCTCGCCGCCTCTCAGCAGCTCGATAGCGTCAGCGAACTTGATAGACGGAACTTCCTTTATCTCAGGAACGTCAGCGTCAAGTATCTTCAACTCGTTCTGATAGTTTTCCTTGATATACTCGAAAATGGACTTGAGCATTGCGATCTCCATTTTCATAACGTCATACATACTGTCGATATAGCCCATTTCAAAGTCAAGACCGATATACTCGTTGATATGACGTGAAGTAGCGTGCTTTTCAGCTCTGTATACAGGTGCTATCTCATAAACTCTGTCAAAGAATGCCACAGCCATTTGCTTGTAGAACTGAGGTGACTGGTTAAGGAACGCAGACTTACCGAAATAGTCAAGGCGGAAGATGTTAGCGCCGCCCTCTGCACCCTGAGCAACTATCTTTGGCGAGTGTATCTCAGTGAAGTTGTTTGCCTGCATGAACTTGTGCATACCCTGAACAAGACCCTCCTGGAGCTTGAATATAGCCCTCTCATAAGGGTTTCTCAGAGAAGCCGCACGATTGTCAAGGTTTACTTCTATTGTGCAGTTAAGTCTGCCCTGTGATATTTTTAAAGGAAGCTCAGCGGCGTTCGTTGAGATAAGCTTGATAGAATTAAGTTCTATTTCAAGACCATTGAAATCCTTAGGGTTTTCCTTAACGATACCCTTTACGTTTACAAAGAAGCCCTCTCTCAGACCCTCGATAGAATCCTTGCAGTTGTCGGCAGAGTAAACTGTCTGTATAACATCTCTTGAGGTTCTTACAACGATAAAGGCAATGCTTCCCATGTTCTTTATTCTATGAACACAGCCTGAAAACTCAACTTCCTTGCCCATGTTAGCCTTAGCGTCAGCAAGCATAAACTCTTTCTTGACGTCAGCCGTATCTATCATAAGCATTTTGCCGTCATTTTCAGGTACATATTTATCAGCGTTCTCATACTTTGTGAGCTTTGAAGCGTCGATAACGTTGTCCTTTACGTCCTCTTTCTTCTCATTGTCAGCAGCAGCGCTTGCAGCGGCAGCTTTCAGCTTGCTTTCAAGAACTTCCTTGATTATCTTAGGTGTTGCAACGCCCTTGAGAGCCTTTGTACACTGACCCATGATAAAGCCGAATACCTTTGTTTCGCCGTTCTTATACTGCTCTACCTGTGCGGCATTTGTGGCAAGTATCTCGTCAACGCCTGCCTCAACCTTTGCAGTATCTACAGTGATTATCATACCCTTGCTCTTTGCAATGTCCATAGGCTTGCCGCCCTCTTCTACCATTGCTCTGAACACGGTCTTAGCGTCGTTCTTTGATACCTTTTCAGTATCAGCCATTTCAACAAGCTCTGCAAACTCCTCAGGAGTAAAGCTGATATTGTTTATATCTATCTCGCCCAGATTAACTCTTCTCATAAACTCGCCGAGAATGAACACAGCCACGCTCTTAGGATTGTTATATCTCTTAAGTGCATTCTCAAAGAAATCTGAGATTATCTTTGTTTGGATAAGCGTTTTTGCGTCTATCTCAGAAATACCGTATTCCTCAGTGTATCTCTTGAATCTGCTGCTTGGCATTTCAGGGAGCTTAGCCTTTATCTCATCAAGCTGAGCGTCTGTAAGGTTTACCTGAAGAATATCAGGCTCTGGGAAATAACGATAGTCGTTAGCGTTTTCCTTTGTACGCATTGAAGTTGTCTTATCTCTGTTTGCGTTGTAACGTCTTGTTTCCTGAACGACCTTTTTGCCAGCTTCAAGAAGAAGCGCCTGTCTTTTTTCCTCATACTTGATAGCTCTGCCAACAGACTTGATAGAGTTGATGTTCTTTATCTCCGCACGAGTACCGAACTCAGTTGCGTCAGGTCTCATAAGAGAGATATTAACGTCGCATCTCAGTGAGCCCTGCTCCATTTTACAGTCGCAAACGCCTGCATACTGCAAAAGCAGAGATATCTGCTCAACGAAAGCCATAGCTTCTTCAGCTGACGCTATATCAGGCTCAGTAACTATCTCGATAAGTGGGATACCGCATCTGTTATAGTCAGCCATTGAGATTCCGTTGAAAGCGTCATGAACGAGCTTACCGGCGTCTTCCTCAAGGTGGATATGGTTTATCCTGATGTTCTTCTTCTGACCGTTCACCTCGATAGGCACATATCCGGGACCTACGATAGGTCTGTAAAGCTGTGATATCTGATATGCCTTTGGCAGGTCAGGATAGAAGTAGTTCTTTCTGTCGAATACTGAAAACTTGTTGATGCCGCAGTTGAGCGCATATCCTGCCTTTACAGCATACTCTACAGCCTGCTGATTGATGATAGGCAGAGTACCGGGCATACCTGTACATACAGGGCAGCATCTTGTATTTGGCGCACCTCCGAACTCAGCGGAGCAGTTACAAAAGATCTTAGTTTTGGTAAGCAGCTCGGCGTGGATCTCAAGGCCGATGACCGTTCTCCATTTTTCCATTTGTCTTACCTCCCTTAAAGCTTTGGCGCAACAGGCTTGAAGCCCTTTTCGTATGCGTCGGCAGTCTTGATGATAGTTGCCTCGTCGAACTTTCTGCCTATAACAGACATACCGATAGGCATACCCTTGCTGTCATAGCCGCAAGGAGTTGATATTGCAGGCAGACCTGCGATATTTACTGTAACTGTGCATATATCAGCCTGATACATCTGAACAGGGTCGGAAGTCATCTCAGGGCTGTATGCAACAGCAGGAGTTGTCGGCGTAAGAATAACGTCGCACTTCTCGAATATATCGTTGTATTCTTTTCTTATAAGCTGTCTGAGAGCCATTGCTTTTCTATAGTAAGCGTCATAATATCCGCTTGACAGGCAGTAGTTTCCAAGAAGTATTCTTCTCTTTACTTCCTCGCCGAAGCCCTCTGAACGTGACTTGATGATAAGCTCCTCATAGCTGTCGGCTGTGAGCGTTCTGTGGCCGTACTTGATACCGTCATATCTTGACAGGTTTGAAGCAGCCTCAGCGCAGGCAAGAAGATAATAACAAGGAACAGCATACTTAAGCGACGGCATAGAACACTCGATAAGCTCAGCGCCCATTGCCTTATATTCATCAGCAGCCTTGAGCACAGCAGCCTTTACCTCATCATTGATGCCCTCTGCATAGAACTCCTTAGGGAGTGCTATCTTCATGCCCTTCATTGACTCTCCTATCTTTGCAGTGAAGTCAGGCACTTCAAGCTTTGAGCTTGTGCCGTCATGGAAGTCATAGCCGCATATCTCGTTAAGGAGTATAGCACAGTCATGAGCGTCAAGACCGATAGAGCCTATCTGGTCAAGAGATGAAGCGAAAGCCACAAGACCAAATCTTGAAACTCTGCTGTATGTCGGCTTGATACCTGTTACGCCGCAGAAAGCAGCAGGCTGTCTGATAGATCCGCCTGTATCAGTACCAAGAGCAACAGGAGCAAGTCCCGCAGCAACTGCCGCAGCAGATCCGCCTGATGAGCCGCCAGGTACACGGTCAAGATCATAAGGATTCTTTGTCTTTGCAAAAGCGGAGGTCTGTGTAGAGCCTCCCATTGCGAACTCGTCCATGGAAGTCTTGCCGAGCATTACGATATTCTCAGCGTCGAGCTTTTCCATAACGGTCGCATTATAAGGCGGAACAAAGTTTTCAAGCATTTTTGACGCACAGGTGGTCTTTACGCCCTCTGTACAAATATTGTCCTTTACTGCCACAGGTATTCCTGTGAGAGCCTTTGCCTCGCCCTTATCGATAACAGCCTGAGCCTTTTCAGCCTGCTCCAGAGCCTTTTCCTCTGTAACAGTGATAAAGCTCTTTACCTTATCGTCATATTTCTTTATTCTTTCAAAATATGTCTGTGCAAGCTCTTTAGCGGAAATTTCCTTACTGTCAAGAGCCTTACGCATATCACGGATTTTCATTGAAGAAACGTCCAAATTTCACACTACCTTCCTGTTAAATTTACTCTACGACCTTAGGCACTACAAAGCAGTTGTTTGTATTCACTGCATTTGAAAGGACCTTTGAAGTAGGCATAGATTCGATGACCTCGTCTTTTCTCAGATCGTTGAGGTAAACATCATGATTGTCCTTGAGATCGTCATAGGTAATGTCGATTTCCTTTACGGTATCCATAAGATCAATAATATCAGTCATCTGCTCGGCTGTGGCTGCAAGCTCGTTATCGGAATATTCCAGCTTGCTAAGCTCTGCCAGATACTTGACCATGTTCAAATCCATATATAATCCCTGACCTTTCTTAATATTAAGGCAACGCCTTAGGTGCAAAAATACACCAATTCAATTTAATATTATACTACATCTCATACTATTTTGCAAGCAAAAATCACATAAATTCCGATTTTTTTAATATTTGCTCACCAAACGCCCAAAAACAGCAAGACCCACAGAGAAATTCCCTGTGGATCTAAGCACCATTACTTATTATTCTTTGTATATTTATCGAAAATATCAGTGAAATCAAATGTTGCGAAATAGTCAGCAGGAGTTTCGGCACGTCTTATCATGTCGAATGAGCCGTCCTCGTGGAGGAGTATCTCTGCTGAACGGAGCTTTCCGTTGTAGTTGTAGCCCATCGAGAAGCCGTGTGCGCCTGTGTCGTGGATAACAATTATATCGCCTGTGTCTATCTCAGGCAACATTCTGTCGATCGCAAACTTATCGTTGTTCTCGCAAAGACCGCCGGTTACGTCATACTTGTGGTCGCACGGAGCGTTCTCCTTGCCAAGAACTGTAATGTGATGATATGAACCGTACATAGCAGGACGCATAAGGTTGCAGGCACAAGCGTCAAGTCCAACATACTCCTTATAAGTATGCTTATGATGTGTGCAGGTAGCAACGAGATGACCGAACGGAGCAAGCATATATCTGCCAAGCTCCGTAAAGATAGCAACGTCCCCAAGACCGGCAGGAACCATTATATCCTCAAATGCCTTACGAACGCCCTCGCCGATAGCGAAGATGTCGTTCTGTGGCTTGTCAGGCTCATAAGCGATACCAACGCCGCCTGAAAGGTTTACGAACTTGATGTCTGCACCCGTCTTTTCATGAAGCTCAACAGCAAGCTCAAAAAGTATTCTTGCAAGCTTTGGATAATAAGCGTTTGAAACAGTGTTTGAAGCAAGGAAAGCGTGAAGTCCGAAATGCTTTGCGCCTTTCTGCTGAAGTATCTTGAAGCCCTCAAAAAGCTGCTCTCTTGTGAAGCCGTACTTAGCCTCACCAGGGTTGTCCATTATCTGAGTTTCTATCTCGAAATGTCCGCCCGGATTGAAACGGCAGCAGATAGTTTCAGGAATACCGCAAAGGTCGTCAAGATAATCTATGTGAGTGAAATCGTCAAGGTTGATATAAGCGCCAAGCTCTCTTGCCTTGAGAAAATCCGCCTTTGGAGTTACGTTTGAAGAAAACATGATGTCGCTTCCGCTGAATCCGCAGCAGTCACTCATCATAAGCTCAGTAAGAGAAGAACAGTCAACGCCGCAGCCCTCTTCCTTGAGTATTTTCAAAATGAATGGGTTAGGGGTAGCCTTTACAGCAAAATACTCTTTGAAGCCTTTGTTCCAGCTAAATGCCTTGTAAAGATCTCTGGCTCTTTGTCTGATACCCTTTTCGTCGTAGATATGAAAAGGTGTAGGATACTGCTTGATTATCTCCTCAGCCTTTTCCTTGGTTATAAATGGTGTTTTCATTATATATCAATCCTTCTGCTAAAATATATTTTACATACATTAATAAAAATACATATTTATCATACCATTTTAATACGGATTAGTCAAGTGAAATATCTGATTTTAAGAAATAAGATACACTTTATTGTCATTTTTCAATACAGCCACACCACTGTCACACCCATTTTAGTAAAAAAAGCACAAAGCACACAGCCGTAAAAGCCGTGTGCTTTGCATATAAAAGCCTGCTTTATGAAGCCTGATCAAACTGGCTGTTATAAAGCTCGGCATAAAATCCACCCTTTGCCATAAGAGTTTCATGATTTCCGCTTTCGATAACATCGCCGTCACGCATAACAAGTATCAGGTCTGCGTTTTTGATAGTCGAAAGTCTGTGTGCGATAACAAAGCTCGTTCTGCCCTTTGTAAGCTTATCCATTGCCCTTTGTATAAGAAGCTCCGTTCTCGTATCGACAGAAGATGTTGCTTCATCAAGTATGAGCATAGGCGCATTCTGGAGCATTGCCCTTGCGATAGTGAGAAGCTGCTTCTGTCCTGCGGATATTGCCACGCTTTCAGAAAGCACTGTATCAAAGCCCTCAGGGAGCGTATGAACGAACTTATCCAGACCGCAGGCTTTGCACACTCTTTCAAGGGACTCGTCGCTTATGCCCTCCATGTTGTAAACAAGGTTTTCTCTTACAGTGCCCTCAAAAAGCCATGTGTCCTGCAAAACCATGCTGAACATATTGTGGACAGTTTCACGGCTGAGCTGTGAGATAGGCGTGCCGTCTATGGAGATACTTCCGCTGTTTATCTCAAAAAATCTCATAAGCAGATTTACCATTGTGGTCTTGCCTGCACCAGTCGGTCCAACGATAGCCACCTTCTGACCTGCCTTTACCTCTGCGGAAAAGTTCTTTATTATCACCTTGTCAGGAGTATCAGGATAGCTGAAACGAACATTTTCAAAGCTTACGTTGCCCTTTACCTCAGGAATTTCACTGCTCTTATCGCTCTCGTCTGAAAGTTCCTCGCTTTCGATAAAGTCAAATATTCTCTGAGCTGATGCGGAAGCTGTCTGCATATTTGTCATGCCCTGAGCTATCTGACCAAGAGGGGATGTGAAAAGTCTTACATAAAGAATGAACGATATTATCACTCCGAATGTGATAGTGCCGTTAAGTGCAAGCACTGAGCCGAAAACGCATACTGCAACGTATGCAAGATTTCCGATAACGTTCATAAGCGGCTGCATGATGCCTGACAGAAACTGTGACTTCCAGTTTGCGTTGTATACAGCTTCGTTTAGTCCGGCGAAATGTTTCTTTACATTATCTGCTCCACGGGATATCCTTACTACCTCGTGACCTGAATACATCTCCTCAACATAGCCGTTGAGCTTACCAAGGCTTTCCTGTCTGTCAAGGAAGTATCTCTGGGACTTTGACATTATGAAAACTATCAGGAAAAGCCCAAAGAATGTGATGAACAGTGAGATGAGCGCAAGTCGCCATTCTGTAACGAACATCATTATAAGACAGCCCACAAATTGTGCCGCCGCACTTATTATAGTAGGCAGGCTGTTTGTAAGACCCTGTTGTAAAGTCGATACATCATTTGTGATACGGCTGAGTATATCGCCCTGTGAATGTGAGTTGAAATACTTCTGAGGAACGCAGTTTATCTTCCTTGAAAGGTCGCTTCTCATTCTGTATGACATTTTCAGGGTGACTGTCGCCATTATATACTGCTGAATGAATGTGAACAGCGAGCTTGAAATATATATCGCTCCAAGGAAAATTCCTACCCTTGCCACCGCTTTAAGGTCAATGCCTGTCATAAGTCCGTCTGCTATAAGGTCGGTTATCTCACCCACCTTGTCAGGTCCTATGATAGTCAGTACCGCACCCAACGCCGCAAGAACCAATGCCACTGCAACGATACCTACACTGCCTTTCATATACTCTATTATTTTTTTCATAGCGGACGTCATTTCGCCCTTACTAGCCTTTTCGTATTTTCTCATTGTGCAGTCCCCCTTTCTATGCAAGTTCTGCCGCACTTAGCTGTGAAAGTGCTATCTCTTTGTATACGTCGCAGTTTTTCATAAGCTCCTCATGAGTACCCATGCCCACGGCTTCGCCACGGTCAAGGACTATTATCTTGTCTGCATGACGGATAGTGCTTATTCTCTGCGCAACGATTATCTTTGTTGTGTCCTTAAGTTTCTCGTTAAGACCCTCTCTGAGCTTTGCGTCTGTCTTGTAATCAAGGGCTGAGAAAGAATCATCAAACACAAGTATCTCAGGCTTTCTTGAAAGCGCTCTTGCAATAGACAAACGCTGCTTCTGTCCGCCTGAAACGTTTCTGCCCATTTGAGATATCATATGCTCTGCACCGTCAGGAAGCTTATCCACAAACTCCTCCGCCTGAGAAAGCTCGATAGCGTTTTTAAGCTCCTCGTCAGTTTCAGGAGCGGCACTTTCGCCGAAAAATACGTTTTCTCTTATGCTTCCTGCAAAAAGCACAGCCTTCTGTGTGACATATCCAAGCTTGTCATAAAGGGTGTCAAACTTGTAGTTTTTTACGTTTACGCCGTCCACGAGGACTTCGCCGTCTGTTGCGTCATAAAATCTAGGAATAAGGCTTATAAGCGTTGTCTTGCCGCTTCCTGTTGCACCGATTATGGCAAGGGTCTGACCCTTGTTTATCTTGAAACTTATGTTGCTCAGCTCGTCCTCAGAGGCATGAGGATATCTGAAAGAAACGTTTTTAAATTCCACAGTACCCTGCTCTCTTCCCTCGCTGACGCTTCCCTCTTTTATATTCACGTCACGCTCAAGCACTTCGTTGATACGCTCTGCTGAGACCTGAGCCGCAGGAAGCATCATGAATATCATAACCAGCATCATAAATGACATTACAACGTATGTGGCATATGTGCTGAAAACAACAACATTGCTGAAAAGCGTTATCCTGTCCTGAACTGCCGTCAGGGCTATCTGCTGGATAAGCACTGCACCAAGCCAGTAGATAGCAAGGGTCAGACCATTCATTCCGATATTCATAACTGGCATCATAAGTGCGAACATTCTCTGGTTTTTAAGCTGTGTGTTCATCATCTCCTTGCTTGGAACATCGAACTTGTCGTTCTGATATTTCTCAGCATTGAAAGCGTGAACAACGTTTATACCTGTGAGATTTTCTCTTGCCACACGGTTTATTTTATCAGTTAGCTTCTGAACGATACGGAATCTCGGTATGCAGGTCGCCATAACTGCAAGAACGAATACGCATATCACCACAACGAACGCCGCAGTCACCGCTGAAAGCTCCCAGCTCTTGCCAAGTATCTTTATAACAGCCCAAACCGCCATGATAGGCGATTTTATTATCATCTGAAGTCCCATTGACACTATCATCTGTATCTGTGTGATGTCGTTTGTTGTCCTTGTTATAAGGCTCGGTATGGAAAAATCCTGCATCTCCTCGCTGCCCATATCCATAACGTGGTTAAAAAGCTTTTCTCTTACAGTGTAGCTGAATCCTGAGGCAGTCTTTGCGGAAAGATAGCCGCAGCCGATAGCAAGAGCGGCACTTGCAAGGGTACAGCCCAGCATTTTAAGTCCGACGTTCAGAATATCGGAAGTTTCACTGCCTGCCGTGTTGAGCATCATGGTCAGGTCAGTCATATAGTCAGGCAGTGTCAGGTCAAAATACACCTGTCCCAGCACCAGAAGTGCACAGAGAACAGCCATAAGCACCTCACGCTTGCCCATCTTTTTAAGCAGTTTTATCATAGTTGTTGCCTCCTTCTACAAACATTCTTTAAGAATGCTGTCTATATTGTCGCTAACGATATGCAGGCATTTTCTGAAATGTGCCATGTCATCGTCCGAAAAGCCAGCGATAAGCTTTTGTGCAAACTTTTTCTGCAGCTCTCTGCCCTCTTTTATAACAGGCTGGGCTTTTTCTGTGCAGACCAGACGGCATTTTCTTCTGTCGCCCTTTACCGCCTGCCTTTCAACAAAGCCTGCTTCCACAAGCTTTTCTACATGGAAAGACACAAGCGCCGCCTTGATATTCCTGTATCTACACACATCACCCGCTGTGTTGAACTCAGGATTGTTCGCAAGGAACATAAGCACGTCAAGGGCAGTCTTTGGCATATCGAGCTTTTTACAAAGGGGCTGCATCACTTTTTCATATGCTTCTGCAAGCTTCTTTGAATGATCAAACATATGAGTTGCTGTTGTCATGTTATCGTTCATTGTCAAACCTCCAATATTATATATTTCAAATTTGAACAATCTAATATTAACACTTTTCAACAGGGCATTCAATGAACGTTTTGTAAATTCAGCTTCTCACAATGTCATTTTTGTAACAATGCAACAAAAATCAAATATATGGACTATAATATTTGTACAGCAATAAAACCGCTCTCTCCGCTATTGCAATAAAGGGAGAAATGTGTTATAATAACGATGTATGGGCAGAGTATTCGCTCTGCTTCACCTTTTAAGAAAGGAAAGTGGTGCAAAATGGATATTGTAAAAGGCGATATTCTTGTAATGAAGAAAAGTCACCCCTGCGGCAGTAACAGAATGATAGTTCTGCGCTCAGGCATGGATTTCAAGCTGCGCTGCGAGGGCTGCGGACGAGAGTTCATGATAGTACGCAGCAAAGCCGAAAAGAACGTAAAAACTATTATCAGAGAGGCTGAATCATAGCTATTCTCGCAATTTATGATATATAACAAATGTATGATATGAAATAAAAATGACAGGAGAATATAACTATGTTTGAAAAACTCAAAGCACTCGAAGATAAATTCAATGAAATAAACGAAAAGCTCATGCAGCCTGAAACTGTAAACAACACTTCACTGTATACGAGCCTTATGAAAGAATACAAGACACTTACGCCGATAGTTGAAAAGTTCGGCGAATATAAAAAGGCAAAGGCTGCCAATGACGAGGCTCTCGAGCTTCTTGACGCAGGCGGAATGGATAAGGACTTCAAGGAAATGGTGCAGATGCAGCTCGAGGAGTCCAAGGAAGATATGGCTAAGCTTGAAGAAGAGCTTAAGCTTCTCCTGCTGCCGAAAGACCCTAACGATGAGCGTAACGTTATCATAGAGATAAGAGGCGGTGCAGGCGGTGAGGAAGCTGCACTGTTCGCAGGCTCTCTTTATAGAATGTATTCAATGTATGCCGCTTCAAAGGGCTGGACCATAGAAGTCATGAACGCCAACGAAACAGAGCTTGGCGGCTATAAGGAAATAACTTTCAGCGTTTCAGGCGACGGAGCTTATTCAAGACTTAAATACGAAAGCGGAGTACACAGAGTTCAGCGTGTGCCTGAAACTGAGTCACAGGGCAGAGTCCACACATCTACTGTTACAGTTGCCGTCCTCCCTGAGGCTGATGAGGTGGAGCTTGACCTTAACGAAGAAAAAGATCTGAAAATAGACGTTTTCCGTTCTTCAGGCGCAGGCGGACAGCACATCAACAAGACATCTTCCGCTATCAGAATAACTCACCTGCCTACAGGCATGGTAGTTGAGTGTCAGGACGAGCGTTCACAGTTCAAGAACAAGGAAAAGGCTCTGAAAGTTCTCCGTTCAAGACTTCTTGATCAGAAAGTTCAGGCGCAGAACAAGGAGATCGCAGACAACAGACGTTCACAGGTGGGAACAGGTGACCGTTCCGAAAGAATAAGAACTTACAACTATCCTGAGGGAAGAATTTCCGACCACAGAATCGGTCTTACTATCTACAGACTTGAACAGGTGCTTAACGGCGCACTTGATGAAATAATCGACGCACTTGCAACAGCCGATCAGGCTGCCAAGCTTGCAAGTCAGGAAGAAGAATAAAAATGTTTGACACAAAAATACTTGGCACTGACGAGGACAGCATAGCATATGCCGCAAAGCTGCTCTCACAGGGTGAAGTCGTTGGTATGCCGACGGAAACTGTATATGGTCTTGCGGCGAACGCTTTTGATGAAGCGGCTGTAAGAAAAATATTCGCAGCAAAGGGCAGACCTGCCGACAATCCTCTAATAGTGCATATATCTGACATTTCTCAGCTTGAGGGACTTGTGGATAAGATACCGCCCCTTGCTGTAAAGTGCGCAGAAAAATTTTGGGCAGGCCCTCTCACAATGATAATGCCAAAGTCTGAAAAAATACCAATGGTAACGAGCGGAGGACTTGACACAGTGGGCATAAGAATGCCGTCACATAAGGTGGCAAGAGCGCTTATCTCAGCCTGCGGCTTCCCTATCGCCGCACCGTCGGCAAACCTTTCAGGAAGCCCGTCACCTACAACAGCACAGCACGTCCTTAACGATATGCACGGCAGGATACCTGCCATAATAGACGGCGGAGCTTGCGGAGTGGGCGTTGAGTCAACTGTTATAAGCTTTGAAGGCGAGGACGGAATAAGACTTCTCAGACCGGGATTTATCTCAGCCGAGGATCTTATGGAGATCACCCCGAACGTTCTTATCGACAAGGGCGTTTTGGAAAAGCTGGGTGAGAACGTAAAAGTTCGCTCCCCTGGTATGAAATACAAGCACTATGCCCCAAAGGCTGATGTGACTATCATTGACAGCAGTCTTGAAGCTTTCAGAGAATATGTGAAAACTCACGCTGACAATGACACCACTCTTATGGTGTTCACTGACAGCGATTGTGATGAGCTTGATATCCCGCATATCTGCTATGGCGCAAATGACGAGGAACAGGCAAAAGAACTTTTTGACGTTCTCAGAGAACTTGACGATATAGGTGCAAAGAAAGTTTTTGCACGCTGTCCTAACAAAGACGGCGTGGGGCTTGCAGTGTATAACCGACTTTTAAGAGCCGCAGGCTTTCAGGTGGTGAAACTGTGAAAAAAACAGTAGTAGGGCTTACAGGTCAAAGCGGTGCAGGCAAGACAACTATATCGGACGCTTTCAGAGAAAATGGCTTTGAGATAATAAACTGCGATATAGTCGCAAGAGAAGTCACAAACGCTGATAGCAAATGCTGTAAAGAGCTTGCAAAGCTTTTCCCAAGCTGCTTTGACGAGAACTATTCTCTTGACAGACAGAAGCTCGGGGAGATAGTTTTTTCAGATAAGAATAAGCTTCAAATGCTCAATGATACCATATACCCTTTTATAAACAAGCTTATTGACGAAAAGATAAATGCCGTACCAAGCAGGTTCATACTTCTTGACGCACCGACCCTTTTTGAAGCAGGTGCGGATAAGCTTTGCAGTGTTATCGTAAGCGTTGTGGCAGACTTTGGCATAAGGCTTGAAAGGATAACCAAAAGGGACGGCATTTCGGCGGAGCTTGCAGAAAAGCGTTTTTCTTCTCAGCATACTATGGAATTTTTCAAGGCTCACAGCGATTTCGTCATTGAGAACAACGGCTCTGTGAATGACACATTCCAAAAGACCTGTGAGGTCATAGAAACAATAAAGGAAAGATATAATGGCGGCTAATGGAAAAAACAGCAGGCGTAAAAAGAAAAGGCACATAAAAAAAGGTCCCGTACTCATAGCAGTCATACTTCTGCTGTGCGGTATAGGCTGGCTCACATATCTTTATCACGAGCAGATAATCAACAAGGCAAAGGATATTCCGAACTCTTTTTCATATCCTACAGATTATGAGGAGTATGTAATAAGATACAGCACCAAGTACAAGTGCGACCCTGTGCTTGTGTTCTCTGTAATAAAAGTGGAAAGCGGCTTTAATAAGGACGCTGTTTCATCAGTGGGTGCAAGAGGTCTTATGCAGCTTATGGAGGACGCATACGACTGGATAAAATATCGCCTTGACGATCAGCGTGACAACACCTATGACGATATGTTCGACCCTGAACTTAATATCCAATATGGCACATACTATCTCAGCTATCTTATGGAAAAGTATGACGGCTCTGTAGAGCTGACAGCGGCGGCATATCACTGCGGAATGAACCTTGTTGACAGTTGGATAGAAAACGGCACTGTTGACCCTGACAATTTCAAAGTCAGCGACATACCTGACGAAAATGACCAGACTTCAAACTATGTGCGCAAGATACGCAAAGCCTATGACAATTATAAGGATATACTCAACAGTCATGGGGATATTACAGAAAACAGTTAAGCAAAACCATGCGCAGGGGCGAACAGTGTCCGCCCATTTTAACGCAGTTTCAATAAGAATACATTAAAAGGAGGACTTTACAATGGATAACAAGAAGAAAGAAAAGTCCGAGGGCGAAAAGCTTGCAGAAAAGCTTCTTTCGGATAAGAAAAACGGTGGACTTCGCCTTAGCGAAGAAAAACTCAAAAAGGCAGACAAGTTCTGCGAGGGCTATAAAAGCTTTCTGAACACTGCAAAGACAGAGCGTGAGGCTGTTATCGAGGCAGTGGCTCAGGCTGAAAAAGCAGGCTTCAAGCCTTATGAAAAGGGCAAGAAGTATGACGCCGGCGACAAGTTCTATTATGTAAACAGAGGCAAGGCTATCATACTTACAGTTATGGGCAAGGACGGTCTTGACAAGGGTATCAGACTTGCTGCCGCTCATATCGACTCACCACGTCTTGACCTTAAGCAGAACCCACTTTACGAGGACAAGGAGCTTTGCCTGTTCAAGACACACTATTACGGCGGCATAAAAAAATATCAGTGGACAACTGTTCCAATGTCGCTTCATGGCGTTGTTATAAAGGCTGACGGCGAAAGCGTTACAGTAAATATCGGCGAGGACAAGGACGACCCTGTTTTCTGCGTAACTGATATCCTGCCGCACCTTGCAGACGCTCAGATGAAAAGACCTGCTCCACAGCTCATCAAGGGCGAGGAGCTTAATCTGCTCATAGGCTCCAGACCATTCAGAGATGACGCTGTTTCAAACAAGGTAAAACTCAACATAATGGCTATCCTTAACGAGAAATACGGCATCGTAGAGGACGATTTCGTTTCCGCAGAGCTTGAAGCTGTTCCTGCATTCAAGGCACAGGACGTTGGCTTTGACAGAAGCATGGTAGGCTCTTATGGTCAGGACGACAGAGTTTGCGCATACACAGCTTTGCAGGCTATCCTCAAATGCAAAGACCCTAAAAAGACCTGCATGACCATACTCACAGACAAGGAAGAAACAGGAAGCGACGGCAACACAGGACTTAACAGCTCATATCTGCCATACTTCATTGCTGACCTTGCAAAGGTATACGGACTTGAGGGCAGAAACGTTATCTCTGCTTCCGAGTGCCTTTCAGCAGACGTAAATGCGGCATATGACCCAACATTCTCAGAGCCGTTCGAGATAAGAAACTCATCACAGATAAACTACGGCGTTGTTGCCACAAAGTTCACAGGCGCAAGAGGCAAGTCAGGCACTTCCGATGCTTCTGCTGAGTTTGTGGGCAGAGTAAGAAAGCTCTTTGACGAACACAACATCGTTTGGCAGACAGGCGAGCTTGGCAAGGTAGACGGCGGCGGTGGAGGAACTGTCGCACAGTATATCGCAAACCTTGACATGAACGTTATCGACGTTGGCGTACCAGTGCTTTCAATGCACGCACCATTTGAGATAACCTCGAAGATAGACACTTATATGGCATATAAGGCTTTCTCAGTTTTCTTTGCTGACTAATTTGATATCAAATAAGCATATCCGCTTTCCCATTTGGGGAAGGCGGATCTTTTTTTGTCCCCATTGCGACAATTTTTCCATTCAAGCAGTGCTATCATAATATCAAAGGGAGGAACGCCATGAAAATTTACATAGATATACTCCTTGTGACAAACGCCATTATGACGCTTATCATGCTGGAAGCGGCAGGCAGAATATGTCACAAGGTCATAAGTCCGCTGCGGCTGTTGACAGCTTGCTCGGTGGGAGGACTTTCGTCGCTTGTTATGGCTATAGACAGCAGAGGATATTTCACTGCAGTTCTTATTGTGGTGATAAAGCTTGTCAGTGCGGTATTCACAGTGCTTATAGCCTTTGGGTGTAAAGACCCTTGGCAACTACTTCGATACTTTATCATATACTGTGCAGTGGACGCAGTTTTCACGGGTATATTGGTGACCCTTTGGCAGATATCAGGGAGCAAGGTGATTTTTTTCAGAAACCTCACTGTGTATTTTGACATCTCTCTATTTAAGCTCGCCCTTGCCTGCGGTATAGCATATGGTCTGCTCTGTCTTTATGAGAACATCACACGCAGGTGTTTCAACAGGGTCGCAAAATACGAAGCCATATACGAAAATGGTGGCTGTATAGTGAAAGTCCCTGCCATATGCGACAGTGGGAACAGGCTTTGCGACAGCTTCACAGGAACGCCAGTGGTAGTTTTCTGCTGTGACAGGCTTTTCTATCACTACGACCTTGACCGTGACGAGCCTGACCCTCTAAGCGGTTTCAGGCTTATCCCCTGCTCTACTGTCAGCGGAGAGGGAATTATCCACATAACCGCCGCAGGGAGCGTAAAGATAATCGACGATAAAGACCGTGTACACAACGTCAGGTGCTATGTGGGCATAAAGCCCTCGCTGAACGGAAAGTCACGGGCTATATTCAACCCCGCATTGCTGGGATAATACAGGAGGAATACAAATGACCACACTTAAAACACTCGCTCTAGGGCTGAACAGATTTTTGAGCCGTTTGTTTTCAGACGACCCCGAAACTATAGATTACCTAAACGGTGCAGATTCGTTACCGCCGCCCCTAAACAAAGAGGAAGAGAAAAAAGCCTTTGAGCTTCTTGAAACAGACCCGAAAAAAGCCCGTGAACTGCTTATCGTGCATAATCTCAGGCTTGTGGTATATATAGCAAAGAAGTTTGAGTCAACAGGCACAGGCATAGAGGATCTTATCTCAATAGGCTCTATTGGGCTGATCAAGGCGGTGAACACCTTCTGTCCTGATAAAAACATCAAGCTCGCGACCTATGCTTCACGGTGCATAGAAAACGAGATACTTATGTTTCTAAGAAAATCAAATCAGTATAAAAATGAAATATCCATAGACGAACCGCTGAATGTTGACTGGGACGGCAACGAACTGCTTTTATCCGATATTCTAGGCACCGATGACGACACCGTGAACAAGGGCATAGAAAGCGAAGTTGAGAAACAGCTTCTTCTGGAGGAGATCGAAAAGCTCTGCCCTCGTGAAAAGCAGATAATGAAAATGCGATTCGGGCTCTCAGGCAAAAAAGAAATGACCCAGAAGCAGGTCGCTGATGAAGTCGGTATATCCCAATCCTACATATCAAGACTTGAAAAGCGGATAATAAAATCCATACGGCGAAATTTAGAAAAAATATGCTGATTAAAAGACTGGCGAACACGCAAAATGTTCACCAGTTTTTATGTTATATGGGATAATTTTGTTTTCACAGCAGTATAATTCTTCTCAGAAATAGGGATCACCTTGCCATATGTAAGTTCTATTCTGTAACGGCTTATACGGCTTACATATTCAGGATTTACAAGATAATTTTCATGACAGCGCACAAACATATCCCTATATCGTCTTTCAAACACCTTAAGGCTCTGCACTGATTCAAAAGAGCCGTCAATGGTATATATGACGCAGTGACTGCCACTGCTTTCCACATAAGCTATCCATGACCTATCCAGAAAAACAAGCGCCCTGTCTACGCCATTTACTATCACTCTCTTTGTACGCCTTTCACCTGAACATACATTTTTCTTGTATATTTCTTCATAATGTACAGGATATATCATGTCACGTTCATCGTATTTAATGGCATTGGAAATGTGACAAAGCTTTATTTTTTCCTCGCCGTTCTCACTCACCCATGAAAACTGTATCCTTTGATCTGCTCTCCCAACACTGCTGTCAGGCCAAATCGTATCCAAAATGAAAAACATTATGACCTCGCAGGATCTTTCAGTAAGACCTATGGAAAACACCTTTAGGTCGCTGAGCACAAACTCAAGCTTGTGTTCTTCTTGCGAAAAAGCATCAACAAGCGCCTTTCTGGTGCGTATCACATGCTTCTCAGCGGGACCTATCCACAGAATGTCTTCATGGCAGGCATTAAGAAAGCTGTCTATCTCGTTACTGTAGTACTTAGTGAGAATATCGGCTGAACGTGTTTCAAGAACTCTATATTCCATGAAATCAAATCCTCCGTTTGCTGAATTAATTTGTACATTTTTTATTGTATCTTTTATTATACGACATTTTTATTATTTTGTCAATAATACTGACACAATTTCATTTTCGCAAAATTTCGACAGATAAACTATGTATAAATTCTTCAGAAGTTTTATTGTATTTTTAAAGCATATGTGATATACTTAGACCATACGATAAATGAAAGGAGAAGATATCTTGGCGATAGATAGATTTTATGCGGTGATACCCGCTTATGAGCCTGATGAAAAAATGCTGGCTGTTATTGACGATATATCTTCATTGACCGATTTTCATATAATTGTCATTAATGACGGCAGCGGCAAGGATAAGCTGCCGATTTTTGCCGAAGCCGCAAAAAAAGCCATAGTTCTCACCCATGAGGTAAACAAAGGCAAGGGGCGTGGCATAAAAACCGCACTTGAATACATAAAAGAACATGAATCCGACACTGTGGGCATCGTCATTGCAGACGCAGACGGACAGCACAAGGTGGAGGATATAATAAGGGTGTCGGAAGCCTTGAAAAGCTCCCCTGATAAGCTTATTATGGGTTGTCGCAGATTTTCAGGAAAGATACCGCTGCGAAGCAAATTTGGCAACAACATCACAAAATTCGTTTTCTCATTTGCCGCAGGAGTAAAGGTAAGCGACACGCAGACGGGCTTGCGTGGTTTTTCCTCAAAGCTCATACCTTTTATGCTGTCGGTAAACGGTGACAGATATGAGTTTGAGATGAATATGCTGCTTGAATGTGCAAGAGAAGGCATAAGATTCTATGAAGTGCCTATCGAAACTGTTTACCTTGGCAAAAACGAGTCATCACATTTTAATCCTATCAAAGACTCATGGAGAATATACAAGGATATACTGAAATTCTCATGCTCATCACTTCTTAGCTTCTGCGTGGACTATATTTTCTACAGCATTTTCGCAATGATAAGCGGGAGCGTAGCGTTTTCTAACATATGTGCAAGAGTGATAAGCTCCATTTTCAACTTTTCGATGAACAAAAAATTCGTCTTTAAAAATAAGGAAGGCATTGCAAAGACAGCCGCAAAATACTTTCTGCTTGCCGCATTCATACTAGCTGCAAACACAATAATGCTGGAGCTATGTGTGAAATATCTCATACACAACAAATATATCAGCAAAATACTTATAGAAGTGCTGCTTTTCTTTATAAGCTGGGCGGCGCAAAAAAGTTTTGTTTTCAGAAAGAAGGAAAGAAAAATTGACGAATAAGACAAAAAAGCCAATGCCTGTCTGGGCAATGATCATAACAGACGTCGTGCTTACAGCGGCAGCGATAGGCGTGTTCATGCTTTTTGACTACGTTATGCCGCAAAGTTCAGGAGTAAAGGGAGAGGTGATCGCAACAGTTGACAGCTCCGCAGAGGGTAGCTTCACCCTGCCAAATGCGGCTGACAACTCGCAGAAAGAAGGCACAGCACAGGACGATAGCGAGCCTGCAGTTACCACAACAGCTCCGCAGGCAGAAAAGGCTACAACCACACTGCGTACTGAGCAGACGAACCACAGGAACTGGGGCAATCAGGACACTGCCGACTATCGTTCAGACCAGAACGCTATAAGCAGTATAACAAACGGTGCCATAACCTCTGAGGAGCTTGGCTCAGCTTTAACAGATAATGCTCAGGTGGCAGTATACAAAAAATCTATAGGTGAGGGCAGCAACAAGATAACCTATTTTGTGGCTGATGTTTATGTCACAAGCGCAAGCGAGATAAAAGCCGCCTTTGCAGACGGAGAATTCGGTAAGAACATCAAGGACTCAGTATTCAGTATGGCGGTGGAAAACAACGCTCTTTTCGCCATAAACGGTGATTTCTATGGTAATTCAGAACGCAGTATCGTTATAAGAAACGGTATAAAATACCGTGATGATGTCAACGACGCAGACGTGTGCGTGCTGTTCACAGACGGCACAATGCAGACCTACTCCCCGTCTGAATATGACAGCGACGCTGTTATAGCAAAGGGTGCATGGCAGGCTTGGAACTTTGGTCCTGCACTTCTTGACGGAAGTGGCAACGTTCTTGAAACGTTCAACACAACAAAATATCTCAACAGTTCAAATCCACGTTCAGCTATCGGCTGTGTGTCGGCAGGCCACTATATTTTCGTGACAGTTGACGGCAGAAACGAAGGCTACTCAAAGGGCGCAACTCTCAGCGAGCTTGCGGCTATCATGAGCGATGAGGGCTGTATGTCTGCGTTCAATCTTGACGGTGGAAAGTCCGCTATGATGTACTTCAACAACAGCATTGTGAACGCTCCTGACGGCGGTGGACGTGACCTCAGCGACATTATCTATATAGGAGGATAAAAATGAAAAGATTAAGCAAAATTCTCCCACATATCACGATAATACTTGCGGGAATGTTCATTGTGTTCTGGATATTGGATATACTCAACCCTACAATGAATTTCATAAACAGAAAAATATCCAACAAGCTTCTGCTGGCATTTTGCATATCAGCCATAATAACAGCGATACTTGCGGTCTACTACCAGCGAAAGAACGACAGAAAAGAATAGAACTAATGCAGAGTCACACGGCTCTGCATTTTTTATGGTCAGATTTTCCTGAAAAATATCTGTATAGTTCCTGATCGAAAGGTAATAATTATATTATCACGGCAGCATAAAATGCTGCTTTTTAACAGGAGCGTGCGATGCAGTACAATAAAGTTGAGATAAGCGGAGTGAATACCAATGAGCTTAAAACGCTGAAAGAGTCGGAAAAGCTGGAGCTTTTGAAAAAAGCCCATTCAGGTGACAAGAAAGCCCGTGAGGAGCTTATAAACGGCAATCTCAGGCTCGTGCTGAGCGTTTTGCAGAAGTTTGTGAGCCGAAGCGACTCCCCTGACGACCTTTTTCAGGTGGGTGTTGTGGGGCTTATCAAGGCGATAGATAATTTCGATACCTCTCTTGATGTGAAGTTTTCTACCTACGCTGTGCCTATGATAGCAGGAGAGCTTAGAAGATTTCTTCGTGATTTTCAACCCATGAGGGTGAGCCGTTCTCTCCGAGACCTTGCTTATAAAGCAATGCAGGCGAAAGAACAGCTCATATGCGAAAACCAGAAAGAGCCTACTGTTGAGCAGATAGCAGACACTATCACCGAAAAGCCTAGTCAAGTGGTCATTGCCCTTGAAGCCATAACCGACCCGGTCTCACTCTATGAGCCTGTGTATTCTGACAACGGCGATGCTCTTTATGTATTGGATCAGGTGAGCGACTCCTGTGACGATAAAAGCTGGCTTGAAGAGCTTTCATTGAAGCAAGCCATGAGCGAGCTTCAGCCTCGTGAACGTAATATACTCTTCCTGCGCTTTTTCAAAGGACAAACTCAGGTGGAGGTAGCAAAAAATATTGGCATCTCTCAGGCACAGGTATCACGGCTTGAAAAAGGTGCATTGGAACACATCAAGAAAAGTATCTAACGTCTGTCGTAATACGTTAAATCGACATTTATGAATATTTTTGTTATATACAATTACATTAAGGTCACGTTTTTGAAACAATTTGATTAATAATGTGCCATTAAAGTTGCTTGTAGTCAAAAAATTTGATATAATATAAATAGGAGTTATTATGTTAAATCGTCATAAGGGAGTTGAAGTGTATGCTGACTGATTATTCGGTCCTTATTTCCGAGTCGTATGACGGCCAGCATAAACTGTTGACCGAGGAACTGAAACGCAAGGGTACAAAGGTCCATATATGCGGTGATACTGAAATAGAGCTTGAGATAGGTGCTGTAAAATATACTCCTGACGTTATCGTTATTGACTGCTGTAAGCTGGGATATAAAAAGCTTCTGCATTTTCGTGAGATACTTCACGAAAATGACATTTATCCCATAATATATAACATCTACACTTATGATGACACAGAAACGATCCGTATTCTTCTCGATTATGATGATATTCTGCATATACTTATGCCATACGACGCTAAGAACGTATGCCACTATATGCTTGACAAGCTAAAAAGGATACCTGTCGATCCTGATATCCTTAGACAGAATATTTCAAAGGAGATACATAGGATCATAACATCAACGGGCATAAACCGTAAGCATTCAGGATATGACTATATCTACTACATGATATTCCTTCTTATATTCAAATATAGCGGTAATAAAGTACAAATAGGCGAACTTTATAAGGACATTGAAAAACAATACGGAAAAAGCACTGCGGCTATTGAACGCTCAACAAGAAGTGCTATAGTTTCAGGCTGGGAAAAAATGAAGCCTGTGGATAGGCAAATGCTTTTTGAAAGTTGCCTTGCTAACGGAACAAAGCCTACAAATGCAATGTACATAAACACCATAGCTTTATATATAAAGCATTTGTATAACGATCAGTTGGAGATGTATTACAAAAACAAAAACGATCATACATAGGACGATCCCCAAAGTGCATACCTATTATAAAGGGTATGCACTTTTTTTGAAAGGGGAAGGTTTCATGATATGTAGTTTTTCAAGCTTACGAAATAAAGAGGTCGTCAATATGCGAACAGGACTGAAAATAGGCTATGTTGATGATATAGAAATGGATACTCAGGGAGCGAATATAGTTTCACTGATCGTCTATGGCAAACCAAGGGCTTTCGGTATCATGGGCAGAGATGAGGATATTATCATAAAATGCTCGGATATCGAGCTTATCGGTGAAGATACCATACTTGTAAAATTCAACGATAGTGCAGTATGCACAAAGAACAGAACTGTAAAAATCGAAAATTTGTTAAAATAAATTGTCGAAAGCTCTTGAAATGAAATAGAAAATATGATATAATATTAAAGCAATTCGCACGGACAGGTTTTTGCCGTTGGTCCTGCCGTAAGACAGGTGAAAGCAAGTAAAGCCGTCCGGAGGATAAAAACATCTGCAAAAGCAGAAATCTAAAACCAAACAGGAGGTTACTACAATGGGAGTAGTATCAATGAAGCAGCTTCTTGAAGCTGGTGTACACTTTGGTCACCAGACAAGAAGATGGAACCCTAAAATGGCTCCATACATTTTCACAGAAAGAAACGGAATTTACATCATCGATCTTCAGAAGACCGTTAAGAAGCTTGAAGAAGCTTATATGTTTATCCGTGACATCTCAGCTAATGGCGAAGAGGTACTTTTCGTAGGTACAAAGAAGCAGGCTGGAGATTCTATCAAGGAAGAGGCACTGAGAGCTAATGCACATTATGTAAATGCAAGATGGCTCGGCGGTATGATGACAAACTACAAGACGATCCAGCAGAGAATCAAGAGACTTGAGCAGCTCCACACAATGGAAGAGGACGGCACATTCGACCTTCTCCCTAAGAAGGAAGTTGTTAAGCTGAAGCTTGAGATAGAAAAGCTTGAAAAGTTCATGGGCGGTATCAAGAACATGAAGAAGCTTCCAGGCGCACTTTTCGTTGTTGACCCAAGAAAGGAAAAGATCGCTGTAGCAGAGGCTAAGAAGCTTGGCATACCTGTAGTAGCTATCGTTGACACAAACTGCGATCCTGACGATGTTGATTATGTTATCCCAGGTAACGATGACGCTATCAGAGCAGTTAAGCTTATCGCTGGTTGCATGGCTAACGCTATAATCGAAGGCAGACAGGGTGAGGACGCTGAGTCCGCTGAAGAGGCAGATAAGGTGGAAGAAGCTGACGAGGCTGCTGAATAAGAGCTGAAATTTCAGGCAGGCATTTATAGTATATTTGTCTGCCTATTTCGATATAAAACACTAGGAGGAATAATAATGGGTAAGGTATCCGTAGCAGAGATCAAAGAACTTATGACAGCAACAGGCGTTGGCATGATGGACTGCAAGAAGGCTCTTGTAGAAGCTGACGGCGATATGGAAAAGGCAGTAACACTTCTCCGTGAAAAGGGACTTGCTACACAGGCTAAGAAGAGCGGCAGAGTTGCAGCAGAGGGTATCTGCACAGCTGTAGTTAAGGGCAACGTAGGCTGCGTTCTTGAAGTAAACATCGAAACAGACTTTGCTGCTAACAATGATGAGTTCAAGGCTTTCGTTGCAGCAGTTGCTGATACAGTAATCGAGACAAATCCTGCTGACGTTGACGCACTTAAGGCAACAAAGATCAGCGGTGGTGACAAGACAGTTGAAGAGACACTTCAGGATCTGTTCATCAAGATCAGAGAGAACATGGTAATCAGAAGATTCAAGAGGATGGAAGGCATTCTTGTTCCTTACGTTCACGGTGCAGGCAGCATTGGCGTTATGGTAAAGCTTGATTCTGACATTGCAGCTGACAATGCTGAACTCCTTGCTGCTGGTAAGGACTGTGCACTTCAGGTTGCAGCTATGAATCCTGCATACCTGAACAGAGAGGCTGTTCCTGCTGACGCTCTTGACAAGGAGAGAGAGATCATGCTGGCTCAGATGGCTGAGGATCCTAAGATGGCTAACAAGCCTGAGCAGGTTAAGCACAAGATCATTGACGGTAAGATCGGCAAATACTATTCTGAGAACTGCCTCCTTGAGCAGGCTTTCGTTAAGGATGATAAGGTATCTGTTGGCAAGTACGTTGAGTCTGTAGCTAAAAAGCTTGGCGGCAAGATCGACGTTGTTGAGTACGTTCGTTTCGAGAGAGGCGAAGGCGTAGAGAAGAAGGAAGAGAACTTCGCTGACGAAGTTGCAGCAATGACAAAGTAATCTTTCTGACATAAATGAAAATCCCTCGGTGGTGAGCCGAGGGGTTTTGTTTATGCTTTAAAATATTCAAGGGCAGCGTCCAAACTGTCCATTTTCTTGTACACCATTGACAATATCTCATCTGTCGGTGCAATAAGATCTGGCACCATTATTGGTATCATCTTCGCATTGTAAGCCGCCTTTATGCCATTGTAAGAGTCCTCTACAGCAACAGTTTTCTCTGACCTTACTCCCAGCTTCTCACAGGCAAGTAAATATATCTCAGGCTGTGGCTTTGAATGTTTTATCATATCTCCGCCAATAATCACATGGAAATAATCAAGCAGACCTGCTCCCTTTAGATTTTTGATAACCCCTTTGTAAGACGTTGATGAAGCAAGTCCTACCTTTATATCACACTCTTTAAGATAAGAAAGCAACTCCTTTGCTCCGCTTTTCAGAGGCAAACCACGCTCAGCGATAATATCTGCACAAATGACTTTTGCTTCGTCATAAAGTTCGGGTATTGACACTTTGTCACCATATGCGGCTTCTAGGATAGCCATTGTATCAACAGTGCTTCTGCCAATGCACTTCATAGCATTTTCGTGAACGTTGGTCAGACCATATTTCTTTCCAAGACGCTCCCAGCTTTCAAGACCTATTACTTCGCTGTCGAAAATAACGCCGTCCATATCGAATACGATTCCGTCAAGTTCTGATAATTTCAAACCCACCACGCACCTCACTTGAAATACATATACAGATTACATTTTATCATGCCGTTGTAAAGCTTGCGCTTTTTGTCAGCCTTTTTGCCGAAAAACACCTCAAACTCCTCATGTGGAGAGATTATATAGCATGGGTTCTCCTTTGACGGGCAAAGTCTTTGTCCCATTTTCTTATAAAGCTCCTCGGCTTCCTTTATTTCAAGCATACGCTCGCCATATGGGGGATTGACAATTGTTATCGAACCCTCTATCTGGCTGTATTTTGAGATATCCTGCTGTTTTACTGTAAGCTTTGAGCCTACTCCTGCCTTTTTAGCGTTGTTTCTTGTAAGCTCGACAGCTATATCATCAACATCAAAGCCAAATGCCTTGAATGCACCCTGCCTGTCGATAGCGTCCATAGCCTCGGCTCTTGCATTGCGCCACGCTGTTTCAGGTATCTGTGACCACTGCTCTGCCGCAAAATTTCTTCTCAGACCAGGTGCAACTTTCAGTGCCTTGTATGCCGATTCAATAAGAAATGTACCTGAACCGCACATAGGATCCACCACAACTGAGTCCGCACGAACTCTTGCAAGGTCAACTATACCTGCGGCAAGTGTTTCCTTGATAGGTGCGTCGTTGGAATTTCTTCTGTATCCACGCTTGTGAAGTCCTACACCTGATGTATCAAGATAGATAGTCGCAATGTCCTTATGGATAGCAAACTGTATCTGATGTTTCGCCGCAGTTTCCTCAAAATAGCTTATGCCATAGGCTTTTTCAAGTCTTTTAACGCAGGCTTTTTTGATTATCTTCTGACAATCAGGGATAGAATGAAGCTTTGAATTAAGGGCATGACCCTTAACAGGGAAAGCGTCTTCCCTGCCGATAAAGTTCTCCAGCGGAAGATTCATAACACCGTCAAAAAGCTGTTCAAAGCTTTCTGCTCTAAAGCTGCCAAGCTCGATAAGTACACGCTCTCCTGTGGCAATCCAAAGATTTGCCTTTGCAAGCACGTCAAAGCCACCATCAAAGCTTATCTTGCCGTCAGTTGTGGTAAGATTTTCACCGCCTATCTTTTTTATCTCATATGCAAGCACGCTTTCAAGCCCGAAATGGCATGGAACGCACATTCGCAGTTTATTTTCCATAATGATTTCCTTTCAAAAAAGCCTCCATAGAGTTATGGAGGCTTTAATTTTAATGATTTCCGCTACAATACTCAGGCTCGTTGGACTTCTTGTAATATCCAGTTGCCGTGCTATAGCATGAATTTGACGCAAGCTTACCTGTCTTTGTGCAGTAGGTAAGCTTTTCAACTGTATCAGGCATTTTGAAAGTCTTGTCAAAGGACTTATGCTTCTCATTCTCAGCGATATCGCCAAAAACGTTTTTCCAAATCGCACCGATATTCTGATACTCGTTCGTAGGGATAGTGGCAGGGTTTTCATAACCGATCCAGATACCTGAAACGTAGTCAGGAGTACAGCCTACAAATGAGAGGTCAAACCAGTCAGATGAAGTACCTGTCTTACCGACAAGGTCAGTATTGTTTAGCTTAGCATATCTACCGGTACCGTCCTGCTGAGTTATAACATTCTGCATCATTCTGTTCATAACGTAAGCGGTAGACTCGCTGATAGCCTGCTTGTATCCGTCGCTCTTTTCATAGATAGCGTTTCCGTCAGCGTCCTCTACCTTTGAAACGTAGGTAACGTCATACTTCTTACCGCCATTGCCGAATATCATATAAGCGCCTACAAGCTCCTCAAGCTTAGTACCATTTGTAAGACCGCCGACAGTTACTGGTGAATAGTCAGCGTCGGAGTCTGCAAGCGTAGTAATGTCAAGCTTTTCCTTAAGGAAGTTATAGGAATAAGCAGGTGTCATTTTTTTGATGAGCTGTGCAGGAAGCGTATTAAGCGACCTTGTGAGCATTTCTACAGTTGTAAGCTGCTGATAAGACCAGTTTGCACTGTCGCCTGTTTCCGAATAGTTTACAGGCCACTTTTTGTCCTTGCCCTTTACCTTAATAGTGATAGGCTCATCAGTGAACAGCGTTGACCATGTCATAAGGTCCTGATCCAATGCAGGAGCATATGAAGCTATAGGCTTGATACAAGAACCTGGTGAACGTTTGGCATCAGTAGCAATATTATAAACTCTCGACTCCTTTTTCTTATCACGTCCGCCAACGATAGCCTTAACATTGCCCTGATAGTCCATGGCGATAAAGCCTGACCACAGAGTATCGTCCTTTTTGTTCATTTCATAGGTGGTGAAATTACTTTGCTTCTGCATTTCCTTTTCCACCTTCTTCTGCATACTTCTGTCAACAGTGGTATATGCAGTAAATCCGCCGTCATAAAGTCTTGCGGAAGCGTCCTCCCATGAAATGCCATAATAGTCAGCGATTATCTGTATAGTCTGATTGATAGCAGCGTCCATGAAATAAGATGTCGGACCCTGATCTTTTGTTTCGTCCTCATAGATAGTTGAGCTTGTGTAGGTTATGTCGCCTGTTATTTTTAGCTCATAGTTGAGGGCTTCGTTATATTCCTGCTCAGAAATTGCACCGTTATCGAGCATATGATCCAACGTATACTTCTGTCTGAGCTTGTTGTTTTTCATATTATCATATGGGTTGTTTGCAGCAGGCCAGCTTGTCATACCCGCAAGTGAAGCTGCCTCAGCAAGGTTAAGATCCTTTACGTCCTTGCCAAAATAGAAGTTTGCAGCAGCCTGAACACCGATGATATCATACTCCTGAGTTGTCAGTGGCACAAGGTTAAGATAGCTTTGGAGGATATCTTCCTTTGTGTAGGTCTTTTCCACGTTGATAGAACGGAAGATCTCTCGTATCTTACGCTCAATACCATGGATAGAATCTCTGGAGTCATCACCCGTGATGTTCTTGATAGTCTGCTGAGTGATAGTCGAACCACCTATCTGTCTGCCGCCGTATATCGGAATGAATACATTGACAAATGAAGCGAACGTTCTCTTAAAGTCAACGCCGTCATGAGAATAAAATCTCTCGTCCTCGGTGTACACAAAAGCGTCCTGAACATACTGAGGGATATCCTCAAGATCAGCCCATACAACGTGCTTATTGCTGTTTTTCAGAGCATAATAAAGGTCATACTCCTGTGAATCCTCATCATCTTCATCATAGTCAGGGTTGACAGACAAAAATCTCGAAATGTTGCTTGTTTCCGTCTTGTCAAGGCTGATAGTTGTTGTGGTATCTGCAAAGTTAAGGACGTAAATAGTCAGAACTGTTGCAAATATAGAACAGGTGATAATGAGTATCAGGAATATCGACAGCAAAGCTGTGCCTAATATTTTGAGAACTCTGACAGCAGGATTAGTGGATCTTTTCTTTTTGCGTTTTTTCACTGCCGTGTTTTTTATTTCATCCATAAATTTAACCTTTCGTCTTTATTTGATCTGATATTATTATACCACATACGAATCAAAAAGTTAAGTCTTTTCGGTAAATCTTTAGTTTTTTCTAAGGATTTTTTGACAGAACAAAGCTGCCGTTATTTCATTGAAAATAAAAAACGAGGGCGATCACTCGCCCCCATGAATTTTATTGCTTATTCAGCGTCCTCAGAAGCCTCGTCATCAGCAGGAAGCAAAGCTCTCATAGACAGGCTGATCCTCTTCTTGTCGAGATCTATCTCTGTGATCTGGCAATCAACTACCTGACCTACAGAAAGGATATCTGCAACATTGTTTACTCTCTGGTTAGCGATCTGAGAAATATGGATAAGGCCGTCAATACCGTCAATGATCTGTGCAAAAGCACCAAAGCTTGTGATAGAAACAACAGTAGCCTTAACTACCTGACCTACCTCATAGTTAGCCTTGAAGATCTCCCACGGATTCTCAGAAGCCTTCTTATATGTCAATGAAACCTTCTTTGTTTCGCTGTCGATATCCTTGATAGTAACAGTGATCTTATCGCCAACAGAAACAACGTCTGAAGGGTGCTTGATCCTGTTCCAAGAAAGATCCATTCTTCTGATAAGGCCGTCAACGCCACCGAGATCTACGAATACGCCGTAATCTGTGATAGACTTAACTGTACCCTCTACCTCAGAACCGATCTGAGCTGTCTCAAAGAACTTAGCCTGAGCTGCTGCTCTTTCCTCTCTTGCTACTGCACGGATAGAACCAACTGCTCTCTGCTTAGCCTCGTTTACCTCAAGGATCTTGAAGCTTACTGACTGCTTGAGCAGATCGTTAAGGTCAAAATCTCTTCTTGGAGCTGCCTGTGAAGCAGGGATAAATACCTTAACACCGTTAGCTGATACGAGTACACCGCCCTTAACAACGTTTGTGACTGTACCTGTAAGTGTAGCGTCAGCCTCCTTAGCCTCAACTATCTTCTGGAAACCAAGAACTGCGTCAACCTTCTTCTTAGAAAGTGTAACGATACCCTCCTGGTCATTTGTCTTAAGAACGATCAGATCGATCTTGTCGCCTACCTTTACGATATCCTCCGGCTTCTTAGTAGGATCATCTGTAAGCTCAGATGCAGGAATATAGCCTGTGTGCTTTGTTCCGATATCTACGGCTACTTCACCGTTATTGATATCGGTGACAATGCCCTCAACCTTCATTCCCGTATGTATTTTTTTCAGAGTCTTTTCCAGTTCCTCCTCAAAATTAAATTCTTCGTCAACATTGTTCAACATTTCACTCATGGTCTGTTGTACCTCCTTGATTATATAAGCCGGCGTCGATGCACCAGCAGAAATCCCGATAAATTTTGCACCTGATAAGTCAATATCACATGCCCTCAGTCCTTCGGCGTCCTCCACAAGCCAGCATTTGCAATATTCATCGCATATGGCTTTAAGCTTGTGAGTATTGGAGCTGTGCAGCCCTCCGACTATTATCATTATGTCGGCAGCCTTCGCAAGCTCCGCCGCCTCCTTCTGTCTTTCAGAAGTGGCACTGCATATGGTGTTATACACCACAGCCTCAGGCAGATACCTCTCAAAAAGCTCTTCGCACTTTCTCCACATATTCTTATTATACGTTGTCTGAGCCAGAATTGCAACCTTTTTTGACGAAAAATCTTTCTCTTTCACCAAATTTTCAAAATCGTCACATGAACTGAACACATAACTCTCTCCGCTGCAATGACCTCTTATACCCATTATTTCCGGGTGAGCCTCATCGCCTGCGATAAGAATAACGTATCCCTCGCCCGATTTTTCGGCTGCTATCTTGTGTATCCTTGCCACAAAGGGACAGGTAGCGTCAATTACTTCTGCACCTACCTTTGCAAGCTTTTCATACACGTCCAGTCCAACACCGTGGGATCTGATAACAACTGTCTGGTCTTTCGTGACCTTATCCACATCGGTGGAGTAAACTCCTTTTGCTTCAAGGTCAGAAACTACGTTTGGATTGTGAATGATTGGGCCTAACGTTACAACATTATTTCGGTTATCTAATTCATTATACACTATTTTTACGGCTCTGTCTACACCAAAACAGAAACCTGCGGTCTTTGCAACGCAAATTTTACACTTTGTTAACATTTAATGTACCAACTCCGTGATATTTTTCATTATCTCGTTCTTGATAGTCTTAAGCGAATGAGGGTCTGTGGCTGTAACTCCTATCTCGCCAGGCACTATAGGCTTGCCAAATCTTACAACTACACGCTTTCTGAATTTGAGCTTGCCCTCGAAATTGATACCAACAGGGACCACAGGCACCTGAGCCACAGCCGCCACCAATGCAACGCCCGTTTTGCCCTTTCCTACCTTGCCGTCCTTTGAACGTGTTCCCTCAGGGAATATGACAAGGTTTCTGCCCTTTTCAAGCTTCTCTATAGATGTGTCTATTACCTGAGTGTCGCCCTTTCCTCTTGTGACAGGGAATGCTCCGAACGCTTTTATAAGCAGAGTGAAGAACACATTCTGATGAAAAAGCTCCTCCTTAGCCATATAAGAAAGCGGCACTCTTGTAGGCAGTGCGATAAAAACAGGATCCTGATAGCTTCTGTGGTTTGAAGCGAATATATTCCCGCCGTCCTTTGGAATATTTTCCGTACCCTCGAAAGTGATGTTAAAATACAGATGATAAAGTCCGATAACGATATATCTCAGCACTGTGTACCAAAACATATGGAAATGACCAAGCCTGTGTTCTTTTTTCACAGGTCTGACAGGCATTATCTCTTTTATCTTACGCTCTTTTTTTTTAGTCTTGTCGGTTATTACCTTGTAGATAGCCTCAACAGACTCTTCAAGAGTCAACTCAGTAGAGTCCACCTCAACAGCATCATCAGCCTTTTTCAGCGGTGCTATCTCTCTGTGTGTATCGTTATAGTCACGCTGGATTATATCCTGCAATACCTCGTCATATGTAGACTTGTCGCCCTTTTCCTGAAGCTCCTTGAAACGTCTTTCCGCTCTGGCTTCAGGTGCGGCTGTGAGGAATATCTTCACGTCAGCGTTTGGCAAAACCACAGTGCCGATATCTCTGCCGTCCATGATGATGTTGTTTTCTTTTGCGATATTCTTCTGAAGTTCAAGCAGAAATTCTCTTACCTCAGGTACAGCAGACACCTTTGACGCACCCATGGATATCTCAGGCGTTCTTATTTTGTCTGAAACGTCCTCGTCATTGAGTATTACTCTCTGCCCTGCTTCTGTGTAGCAAAGCTTTATGGATATCTCACCAAGAAGGGGTTTTATCTGCTCAGGGTCAGAAAGATCTGCACCCTTGCTTATAACATAATAAGCTATAGAGCGGTACATAGCACCTGTGTCTACATATACATATTCAAGCTTTTTCGCTACCGCCTTTGCGATAGTGGACTTTCCTGCTCCGGAAGGTCCGTCGAGAGCCACGTTTATTCCCATATCAAAATCTCCTTATCCTATTTTATCCGCACAACTATACGCCGTGGAAAACGCTATCTGCAAATTAAAGCCCCCTGTATAAGCGTCAACGTCAAGCACCTCACCGATAAAGTAAAGTCCTTTACACAGCTTTGACTCCATTGACCGTGGGTCTATCTGTGAAACATCAACTCCTCCACGGGTTATGATAGCTTCCTCTACAGGACGCATACACTTCACTGTGAACGTTAGCTTTTTCACTGTGGAAACAAGCCTTTCACGCTCCTCACGGGTTATCTGATTGACCTTTTTCTCAGGATCGATACCGCATCTTTTTATTATAAGTGGTATTATCTTTGAAGGCAGCAGCTTGCCCAGTGAATTCTGAAAATCTCTGTTTGGAAAATCTCCGAAATCACGAAGTATCCTGCTGTCAAGCTGTTCATGGCTCAGTGCAGGTTTAAGGTCGATATCCATATAATACCTTGATTTGTTCATATCACCAAGGTGAGCCGAAGCCGAAAGTACAAGCGGTCCGCTCAGACCAAAGTGTGTGAAAAGCATTTCCCCAAGCTCGTGGAAAATTGGTTTATCTCTGTCCTCTTCACGGAGGGTCAGGGTACAGTTTCTAAGGGAAAGCCCCATTGCAGAAGCACATTCCTCACGCTCATATGTGACCACAGGGCAAAGTGACGGAGTTATTGCCGTGACCTTATGCCCCACAGACTTCGCAAGCCTATAGCCGTCGCCTGTTGAGCCTGTCCGTGGATAGGACTTTCCGCCAGTTGCAACGATAACGCTGTCTGCGTAATAATCCCCATGCTCGCATTTAAAGCCCTCTGCTCTGCCGTCCTTGATGATAAGCTCTTTTACCTCATCGTCGATAAACTGCACACCACTGTCCTCGCAGGCTTTTACAAGTGCTTTTACGATATCCTTTGCGTTGTCGCTCACAGGGAAAACCCTGTTGCCACGCTCAGTTTTAAGCTCCACACCAAGGCACTCAAAAAAGCTCATAACGTCCTCAGGTGCAAATCTGCTCAGTGCTGAATACATGAACTTGCTGTTGCGTGGGATATTTTTCATAACAGTGTCAGCGGTACAGTTGTTTGTGACGTTACACCTGCCCTTGCCTGTTATCATGAGTTTTCTGCCCTGACAGCCGCTATGCTCGATAACAGCAACGCTCTTTCCACGCCAGCCAAGCTGAACTGCGCAGAACATTCCTGCCGCACCTGCGCCTGCTATAACTGCGTCAAATCTTCTCACTGTGTATCTTCCTCGCTTTTTGCGTAAACGTCATACTCAGCCCAAACCTTTTCAAGACGTTCAAAGGTCTGGGACACTCTGTCGATATTTCTTATTGATACCGCAACGATAAGTGCATTTATAAGGCTCAGCGGTGCAACGAGAGAGTCAACGAACGAAGCCATATCGCTTCTTGCAAGAAGCAGGCTGTCTGCATACTTTGCGATAGGCGAAGCCTTTGAGTCTGTTATAGCTATAACGTTCGCACCGTTGCTCTTTGCATACTTCAAAGCCTTGACGGTCTGTTTTGAATACCTCGGGAAAGAAATGCCTATCATGGCGTCCTTTTCGTCTATTCTCATTATCTTTTCAAAAAGCTCGGAAGTAGTCGTACTCTGAACAAGCTTTACATGAGGGAAAATAAGTCCCAAATAATAAGCAAGGAACGAAGCGATAGAAGCTGCACTTCTCGTACCCATTATGTAAAGGGTATTGCAGGACACGATAGTGTCAACGGCATTGTTAAAGTCCTCCTTTGAGGTTTCCTCCAAAGTACGCCTTATCTTGTCGATATCAAGATTCAGCACCCTTTCAAGCACGTTGTCACTGCTCATAAGGTCGGAAGTGACCTCTATTCTTTGAACAGTTGTAAGCTTGTTTCTCATAAGCTCCTGCAAGCCTTTTTGAAGGGCAGGATAGCCGTCATAGCCAAGCTCTGAGGCAAATCTTACCACTGTTGATTCGCTGACGCCCACAGTTTTTCCAAGCTTCTGAGCCGTCATAAAAGCCGCTTTGTCATAGTGGGAGAGAATGTAGTTCGCAATAAGCTTGTGTCCCTTTGATAAGCCTGAAAGCTTTTCATTGATAAGCGTAAATAAATCTTTTTCCATTTCTATCTATACCTCTCAGCATATAATCAAGCCCACAGGTCTTCCTGTAGGGCGAGTATCCTTTTTCTTCTTGCTTCTGTTTTGCCTTTATCTGGGATATAAACGCCGTCCTTTAAGATAAGCACGTCACCCTCGTGAACGTCTTTTGTTTCAGAAAGCGGTATATCCTTTTTTTCTCCCTTTTCAGTTTCACACACGGCATAGCCGTTTTCTATCCTGTCAACTATAAGAATTTCTTCCATATCACTTTTCTCCCTTTTCAGCAGAAACGCTCAGCCCCTCGCCATCTGAGCTGAAAACTATCGTTCCCACATCTGCAGTGACATACAAATGGGAAGCATATTTTTTCAGCCTTGTGACAGTTTCCTCGTGTGGGTGACCATACTTGTTGCCCTTGCCGCAGGATATAACAGCATATCTCGGCATAACCTTGTTAAGAAAATCGACCCCCGAAGAAGTGGAACTGCCGTGATGACCTGCTTTAAGCACCTTTGCGGAAACGTCATAACCCTGAGAAAGTATATCTTTTTCCTCAGCGGTCTCGCAATCCCCCGTTATCAAAAAGCTGTTTTCACCGTCTGTTATCTTCACAAGGGTGGAATAGTTATTAAGATTATCATAATCCTTTTTTGGCGTGAAAAGCTCCACCTTACAGCTTCCAAGCTCAAATTCCATAGGCTTTGCCTGTGTTATCTTCAATCCCTTTGCCTTTATGCTTTCGAGCATTTTCTCATATATCGTTGTGGTGGGCGTCATATCAGCCTTGACTTTCGGCATAATGAATTTATCCACCTGAAACTGGTCTATTATCTCGCTCATTTCACCAATATGGTCAGCGTGAGGGTGGGTGGCAATGAGATATTTTAACTCTGTCACTCCCTGCTTTTCAAGATATTTTTCTATTTTATTGCTGTCATCTTTATCGCCGCTGTCAATGAGCATAGCCTCCCCTTGTGATATCACAAGGGTGCTGTCGCCCTGACCAACGTCGATAAAATGCACCTCTGTCTGAGCGTGTTCCGCCGGCTTGTCCTCAACGCCTGCCTTGATTAGCAAGCTGTCGAAAGAAACTAACCCTGTCAGGTCAAGCACTGTAAAAAGCAGCACCACAAAAACCGCTATGAGCGTTACCGCCTTTTTAAGCGGTGCTGTCGAATTTTTCTTTTTCGCAGATCTGCCTGCCATGTTATCCCTTTCCGCCTGAGCTATCTTCTTGCCTGCATTTCAGCCCATTCTTCTTTTGTTATGTTTATCTTTCGTGCCTTAGAGCCTTCCTGTGGTCCTATTATGCCCATTTCCTCTATCTCGTCCATGATACGGGCGGCTCTAGGGAAACCGAGTTTTAGCTTTCTCTGCAAGAACGCAGTGGAAGCGTTATTTGTCTGCACTATTATGGATATTGCCTGATTTACAAGGTCATCATCAGGATTTACGGAAACATTATCGCTGCCTGCTGAACCGCTGTCCTTTGGCTGCGGAGTATTCTCCTCCACCTCTGCGATAACTTCGTCGCTGTATTCTGCGGTATGCTCGTTCTTTAGGAAGTTTACAACCTCTCTTATCTCAGAAGTCGCTGCATATCCGCTCTGCATTCTTATAGGCTTTTTAACGCCAACAGGCTTATAAAGCAGGTCACCGTTTCCAAGAAGCTTCTCTGCACCGCTTTCATCAAGTATAACTCGTGAATCAACGTTGCTGGATACACTGAGAGAAACTCTCGATGGGATATTCGACTTGATAAGTCCTGTCAACACGTCCGCCCTAGGGGACTGTGTTGCGATTATCATATGTATTCCTGCCGCACGAGCGAGCTGTGCAAGTCTTAAAACTGAGTCCTCTACCTCGCTTCTCGCAGCCATCATAAGGTCGGCGAACTCATCGACCACAATAACTATCTGCGGCAGCAGGTCGATCTTTGCATGGACTTCGTCCTGCTCCTCGGCAGGCTTATTGCGTTCTTCAAGAACCATGTCATTAAACTCCTGCAAGTTCTTTACATTGTTCGCCTCGAACATAAGATAACGCTTGTTCATTTCATTTACCGCCCAGCCAAGCGCACCAGCCGCCTTTAAAGGCTCGGTAACAACAGGGATAAGCAAATGCGGTATCTTATTATAAATAGGAAACTCGACTTTCTTAGGGTCGATAAGAATAAGCTTTACTTCGTCAGGGGACGCATGGTAAAGTATAGAAAGTATGATAGAGTTTGTAAAAACAGACTTACCTGAACCTGTTGTACCTGCAACGAGCATATGCGGCATTTTGGCGATATCGCCGATAATGATATTACCCTCGATATCCTTGCCCACTGCAAAGGTAAGCTTGCCCTTTGCCTTTCTGTATTCCTCGCTGTCGATAAGCTCACGAAGAGAAACCGTATCTCTATGATCGTTCGGCACTTCTATGCCTATGCACGCCTTGCCCGGCACAGGAGCTTCGATACGAACGCTCATTGCCGCGAGGTTAAGTGCGATATCGTCTGCAAGACCCGTTATCTTCGACACTCTCACGCCTGCTGCAGGCTGAAGCTCATATCTTGTAACGGACGGACCTCTGTGTATGCCCACGATCCTTGTCTTAGCGCCATATGTTTCAAGCGTTTCCACAAGCTTCGCAGATTTCTCTTGTATCTCCTGCTGGACTATCTCGGAAGCCACAGGATTTTTAGCATATTTGAGTATATCCACAGGCGGATAAACGTAAGCAGATATTTTATTATCTTTCTCAAAGAACGTTGTCTGACCGTTCTTATCAACATTCACTACCGGTGGCTTAACAGGCTCGTCCTTGGACTTGTTTTCTTCTCTGCTGTCGCCTATGGCGTTTTCTATTATCTTTTTAAGCTCCTCATTATCGGTAGTCTTAGCCGTTTCTTCAAGCTTTTCATGTGTTATCACAGGAGCTTTCACAGGGTGGACCGGCATATCTATCTTTGAAGCGTCCACCTTGTCGGTAGCTTCTTCCGCCTCTGCAACAGGCACAAAGGCTTCCGCCGCAGTGTCAGGGTCATCGTCAGGATAGAACTTTGCAATATCAACTCTGCCGTTACGCTTAGGTTCTTTTTTCTCTCTTGGAGGCTTCGGAGGCTGAGCCGCACGCTCGATACGCTCCTCGTTCACCGCTTCATAGCTCTTTACAAAAGGCTTTGAAACTGCCTTTAGAAGCTGTGGAAGCGTAACATTTGTAAGCAGCATTATAAAAGTGAACGCCACAAGCACGATAACGATACCTGCGCCAACTCTCTTAAAAAGCGAAAGCAAAGGCCAGCCAAGCAATGCGCTTGCAAGTCCGCCGCCACGGAGCTGTTTTCCGTCATTGAAAAGCCCCACAAGTTTAAGCCAGAACGAACTTCCGTCCACAGAGCCCACTTGGATTATCTGAGCCATGCCGCTTATAAGAAACATAAGAACGCTGCCCTCCACCACCTTCGCTATGACCTTGTTATGGGTCACATCTGAGGCTATCATAAGTGCAACATAGATTATCATAGGAGCAAACAGAAATACTGTCACGCCGAAAAGGCCTCGGTTCAGCTCATGGAGCCATTTCCACAAGCCGTCCCCCTCCACGAACGTGATAAGCAGTTCAAGTATGCCGAAAAAGAAAAGTATGTAAGACCAGAAGCGTCTGTTCTCTCTTTCTCTCACTGCTGTCATGGAATTTGACTGTGGCGGCTTGCTCTGAGGCTTTTGCTGTTTTGTATTCTTTTTTGCAGCTTGCGCAGGCTTTTGTGCGGGCTTTTTCTTTGCCGCTGTCTGCTTAGGCGCAGGCTTTGAGCCTTTCTTTTGAGCTGCCATTTATTTTACCATTCCTTTCGGTATTTGTCTTATTTAAGCAAATAAAGGCAAAATGTTATTTGCCTTTATAACCTACAAAAAAGCCTGAAAACAGAATTTCAAGCTTTTTCACAGAAACTGTATTATCTTATGTCATTACTTTGCAAAGGATATAGGGTGACCCATGCACATCTCGATAAATGAGATAACAAGGACTATGACGCCAAGCACAAGGGTATAATAAGCAAACACCTTGAATTTATCCGTTTTAACGAGCCAGTTTACAAGCTTGATAGCACAAAGTCCCACAAATGCGGCAACTACAAATCCAACTGCACAGCTAACCCAATCTATATCAGTATGTGTTGAAACTGCGTCCTTGACTTCAAGCAGACAGCTCATAAGTATAACAGGTATGCCCAGAATGAAAGAATACTTTACCGATGTTTCTCTGGTCATGCCTGAGAAAAGTCCTGCTGAGATAGTCGAGCCTGATCTTGAAACGCCGGGCAGCAGTGCAACTCCCTGAAAAAGTCCGACCGTTATTGCGTCCTTATAAGCTATATCGCCCTGAGTCTTTTTACCCTTTACACAGCGGTCTGACATAAAAAGTATTGCCGATGTATAAAGGAAACATAGACCCTCTGCGAAAATGCTTGAATCCTCTGCAATGCCCTCAAACCAGCCCTTAAATGGCAGGAACGGTACAAGGCAGAAGCAGGAAACTATTATCATAACTATCATACGCCTTGGAGGATTCATATTTTTAAGAGTGAACTTGCCTGTAAAAATATCCTTTATCATAACGCCAAGCTCTTTTATCATATCCCATATTGTCTTCCTGAAAGCCACAAATACTGCTACCAGCGTGCCAAGGTGAAGTATCGCCGAGAAAAACAAAGCTCCCTCACCGCTGTTTCCTGTAAAATGCTGATACAGTGAAAGATGTCCTGAACTTGAAACTGGAAGAAACTCCGTCAAGCCCTGAATTATAGCCTGAAAAATCGCATTGATGATACCCATTGCTGTCCTCCGAAATTTTGTTATTTGTCAGAGATAAAAGCCGTCACGACTGAGATAATGTGCCGGATCTGTGTCCACAGCAGTATCATCACCCTCAAACTCTTCTCCGATATCTACGTCAGTCCTGAATACGTCATAAAGGTCGATTATTGTCTGAAACATTTTCAGCTTTCTCCTTTTCAGAACTGTTTTCTATCATATCATAAAGGCAGTCTATCGCCTCGGAAAGCCCTCCGAGCCTGTCGATAAGCCCCTCTTTTACAGCCTGCTCCCCGTCGATAACAGAACCAACGTCCATTACAAGCTCGCCCGTTGACATCATAAGCTCACGGAAACGCTCAGGCTTTATGGCTGAATTATCGCACACAAAGCGAACTATCCTTTCCTGCATTTTATCAAAATAAGAAAGCGTCTGAGGTACTCCCAGCACAAGCCCGTTCATTCTAACAGGGTGTATGGTCATTGTGGCGCTTGGCACTATAAATGACTTTTTCGCACACACCGCCAACGGCACGCCTATAGAGTGACCTCCGCCCACAACCATTGACACAGTAGGCGTTTTCATACTGGCAATAAGCTCTGCAATGGCAAGTCCTGCTTCCACATCTCCGCCCACAGTGTTGAGGATTATCACAAGCCCCTCTATGCTCCTATCCTGTTCGATAGCAACAAGGGCAGGTATGATATGCTCATACTTGGTGGTCTTGTTTTGTGCAGGCAAAATATAATGCCCCTCCACCTGACCGATAATGTTCAGGCAGTGTATAACGTGCTTTGCGTCTGGCAATGTGACAGAACCCATTTCCTTTATCTGCCTTATATCCTCAGCAAGCTTTTCGCTCTCTACATTTTCTTCTTGTTCAGACACTCAGATACCTCCCGTTCTTCATTAGTAACTTTCGTCACAAGAGAAGTATTTGCAGTGTTCATTAAAAATATGCAGGAAAACCGCCACACCTTTAATATAATAGCACAAGTTCTACCTAATGTCAACAACTTGCAAGGGCTAAAAAAAACAATTTTGCAGGAATTTTACGCTATCCTGCAAATTATTTATAAAAAGTTTAAATCTATTTTTGATACTCCTCAGCAAGCACCTGATCACACCAAAGTATAAGATCTGCGAAATCTTCCTTGTCCAGATAGGAGAAATACTTGTTCACAGCCTCACCCTCAGCAGCTTCTATGGTGTCCGTCAGGCAATAGCCGTCAGAAGAAATAGTTATCTCTGTTTTGGTGCTCTCTTTAAGTCCTAGAGTTATCTGTATAAAATCAAGTCCCGGATCTTTAGACGGAGCCGTCCTGTATGAAGCGTTGCCGAAGCTGTCTATCATTTTCACAAGCTCGGTGTAATCATCATGATCGGCAAGATAACATTCTCCGTATTCTCCGCCTACTTTCACACAAACCTTTGCATATGCGCCCTCGTAGATATCATAATTATAAAAGTCGTCAAAGCAAGCATAGTATATGCCGCCATTCTTTGTGAGCTTATAAAAGCCTTTGTACGCCTTATTTGTATCTATGCTGTCGGCTGATATTTTCTCAACAGAATCCCACTTATCCGAGCCGTCTGATGACACAACATTTTTACCGTCAGGAATCATAAGTGAATAAACAGTGTCCGTGCCGCTGTCATCAGCCTGCGACTCATATGTATAAAGGCTGTCAGTGGAGAATTTCTTATGCTTATAGTCACTTAAATTTCCGTCGCTGTCATATTTCATATACTGCATAGGAGCGTTGCGCTCTTTATCATAAGAAAGCTGTAGAATACCATTGCTCACCACAGTTATTTCAGTGTACTCATCAGCTTCAAGCACAACGTTTCCCGACTTGTCAAGAAGTCCAACTGCTCTGCCGTCACGATAAGTGAAGAAAAGATCCGCAAGAAGCTTTTCACATTTATATTCCTCAAAAGGCTGCTCCTCAACCTCGGCAACATACTGAGTGCTGTCAAAGCTTGTATAAAGCTTTCGAGAAAGCTCGTCAAGGCTTTTTATTTTATTCAGAAACTCCGGAAATTTGTATTCCTTGACCTTCACATTGCTTGGTTGAGCTGAGTCGCTTGTCTTTATCTGCGACACCGCAGACGACTGTGTTGTTTCTTTGTCTTTTTCACAGCCGAACATAGAAATTGTCAGCGTCAATGCAAGCGCAAGAGCCGCACATTGTTTTCTTTTTGTCATCGTTATCCCCTCGTATTTTATTTTGTTATCTCACAGCACGAGCCGTTATACTATATTATAATACACAAATCTGATTTTTGCAAGATATATTAAAACTTTTTATTCTTTATCACAGCAGTATGGTAGCACGCTAAATGTTATAAAAGTGTTAAATGTTTAAAAGTGTCTTTACATATAGAATGTTTTGTGCTATAATATTCTGGTGGCAGTGTTGATTTTGATAAATATCTGCTGCTAATTTTGCTGTTTTATGGCAAGGAGGATAAAATTAAATGGTTAGAGCGATTGTCGGCGCAAACTGGGGCGACGAGGGTAAGGGCAAGCTTACCGATATGCTTGCTGAAAAGTCTGATATAGTAGTAAGATTTCAGGGCGGTGCTAACGCAGGACATACTATTGTAAATCACTACGGAAAGTTCGCTTTGCACACTTTGCCTTCCGGCGTATTCTATGATCACACAACAAATATTATCGGCAACGGTGTTGCACTTAATATCCCTGTATTTTTCAATGAGCTTAAAAAGGTAACTTCCGAAGGCGTTCCAATGCCTAAGATACTTATTTCCGACAGAGCGCAGATGGTAATGCCATATCACGTTTTGTTCGATCAGTACGAAGAAGAAAGACTCGGAAAGGCAAGCTTCGGCTCAACAAAATCGGGTATCGCACCTTTCTATTCTGATAAATATGCAAAGATAGGTTTCCAGGTACAGGAGCTGTTCGACGAAGAGGCTCTCAAGACAAAGATCAAGAGAGTTCTTGAAACGAAGAACATTCTTCTTGAACACCTTTATCATAAGCCTCCTATCGACGCTGATGAGCTTTTCAATACTCTTATGGAGTACAAAGAAATGGTAGCACCATACGTTTGCGACGTATCTGCATTCCTTTGGAACGCTATCAAAGAGGGCAAGAACGTTCTTCTTGAGGGTCAGCTTGGCTCACTGAAGGATCCTGACCACGGTATCTATCCAATGGTAACATCTTCATCTACACTGGCAGCATACGGTGCTATCGGTGCAGGTATACCTCCTTATGAGATAAAGACTATCGTAACTGTTGTTAAGGCTTATTCTTCCGCAGTAGGCGCAGGCGCATTCGTTTCTGAGATATTCGGCGACGAGGCTGACGAGCTGAGAAGGAGAGGCGGCGACGGCGGAGAGTTCGGTGCAACAACAGGCAGACCTAGAAGAATGGGTTGGTTCGACTGCGTTGCAACTAAGTATGGCTGCCGTATTCAGGGCACAACAGACGTTGCTTTCACAGTAGTTGACGTTCTTGGCTATCTTGACAAGATACCTGTATGCGTAGGCTATGAGATAGACGGTGAAGTTACAACAGACTTCCCTACAACAAGAAAGCTTGAAAAGGCAAAGCCTGTTATCGAAGTTCTCGACGGCTGGAAGTCAGACATCAGGGGCATCAAGAAGTATGAAGATCTCCCTGAGAACTGCAAGAAGTATATCGACTTCGTTGAAAAGCATATCGGCTTCCCTATCACAATGGTTTCAAACGGACCAAAGAGAGAGGACATCATCTACAGAGAAAGCCCACTTTCAAAGTAATTTCAGATATCACAAAAGGCTGCGGCAAAAAGTCGCAGCCTTTTTTTCATTTAGAGTGTAAAAAACGAATGATCGGCACGCCGCATTTCTGCGAAACAGAAATTGAGCAGCCCCCCTACAACTAACGTAGATATCGTTGATTTGGTACGGGTATGATATTAAACACTAACTAAGTGTAGTTCTACATTTTGGCTTTATTGAGAAAATAGAGGATATCTTTTGGAGAATAAGCTTCTACCGCTCCGTCACGGAGAAGCGCACACTGTCCTGCGTATTTCTCGCTGAAAATGTCATGAGGCGGTATAACAAAAACGTCTTTATTCTGGGATAAAGCATGATTTACAGTATTCAGCGTGCCGCTGCGTATTCCTGCTTCAACCACAAGAACGCAATGTGAAAGTGCCGAAACAATGCGGTTTCTTATACGAAAATTCTCAGGAACAGGTCTTGCCTGCGGGAAAAATTCCGATATGGCTGCCCCATGTGTTGCTATCTCACGCTTGAAGCCCGTCCTGCCACGAGGATAATCATATTCTAACCCACAGCCCATAACAGCTACAGTGCTTCCACCTGCACGCATCGCACTGCGGTGTGCGGCAGTGTCGATACCCATAGCAAATCCGCTTATGATATTTACCCCACGTTCTGCAAGAAAACTTGAAAACTCCTCCGCCACGGCTACAGAATAATCGCTTGGTTCTCTAGTGCCGATAATGGCAACGCTCTTTTCAATAGACAGACAGCTTACATCGCCACGGCAGAAAAGCACAGCAGGCGGACATTCTATATGTTTCAACCGCTCAGGATAAAGAGAGTCGTCAGGGGTGAGGATATATATACCCTTTTTCTCGCAGTATTCAGCCACCTGTTTCGCCTGAAAGAACGTACAGCAGGCTATCTTTTCAGCCTCCTGCTGAGTAACATATCCACAACGCAGTGACAATAGGTCATCGCACATTTCTTCAACACTGTCATAATATGACATAACGTCCCACAAACGCTTGTCCGCAGGTCCGAACGCAACATCGAGCCACAGCCACAACAGCTTTCTGTCTGTATTTTCAAGCATTTTTCCTGCACCTCCAGTTGGCAGATTTCTTTTAATCTTATTGTATCATATTTTATTGTTAAAAACAACAAAATTTTATAGCATTTTGGTTAAATCAAAGGATTACTGTTGAAATGGGCAAGACCATATGTTATAATGGATATTGAAAATTTGAACTTGAAAGGATCGTTGCTTAATGATAAACAAGCTTGACCTCAACGGCGAGTGGCTGCTGTGTCTTGATAAGGAATGTAAGGGTACTGACCTTGTTTTTGATGATACAATAAACCTTCCGAACACTACTTCCAACGCTAAAAAAGGCGAATACAATACTAAGAGAGAAACAGGCTTTCTTACAGACACATATAAATTTGAGGGCTTTGCATGGTTCAGAAAAAACGTTGACTTCTCTGCTCTGCAATGTGAAAATCTTAAACTTTATCTTGAAAGAACAAGAATAACTGAACTTTATATAGACGGCAAAAAAATAGGCAGGCAGGAGAGCCTTTGCACCCCGCACATCTATGACCTGAACGAGTATATCGGCACCGGCGTACATGAAATGACTATCTGCGTTTCAAATGTTGGCTACAAAACCAAGGGCGGACACCTGACTTCACCTGACACTCAAACCAACTGGAATGGTATCACAGGACGCATCGAGCTTATAGGCTACAAAAACGCCCACGCTGAAAATGTTATGCTTTGGTGCGATATTAACAACAAGACAGTAAGGGTAACTGCTGAAATAACAGGCGGAAAAAGTGGAAAAGCTGTCATAAGCGCTGAGAGTTTCAACAGCGAAAAGAACCATACACCTGCTGTGCAGAGCTTTGAATACACAAACGGCAAGCTTGACGCTTTATACAAAATGGGCGACGATTGCCTGCTTTGGAGCGAACATGAGCCAAATCTCTACAAGCTGAGAATAGATATCGACGGCGACATGAGCGAGCATATCATCGGTATGCGTGAATTCAAGACAGAGAGCGGAAAGTTCACCATAAACGGCGAAAAAACTTTTCTCAGAGGAAAACATGACGGCATGATATTCCCTAAGACCGCTTTTGCACCTACCGACCTTGAGGAATGGCTGAGGATAATGAAGATATCAAAGTCATACGGCATGAACCACTACCGTTATCACACCTGCTGTCCCCCTGAGTCTGCTTTTATCGCTGCGGATATGCTTGGAATTTATATGGAGCCACAGCTTCCTTTCTGGGGAACTATCACAGAAGAGGGCGAGGAAAACCACAATCAGGAGGAGCAGGATTTCCTCGTTGAAGAGGGCTTCAATATGCTGAAATTCTTCGGCAATCACCCTTCCTACTGCATGATGTCAATGGGCAACGAGCTTTGGGGCTCAAAGAAGATACTCAACGATATCATAGGCGGCTACAAGAAATTTGATAACAGACACCTTTACACACAAGGTTCAAACAATTTCCAGTGGTTTCCTAACGTTATAGAAAATGACGATTTCTTTGTTGGCGTAAGACTTGCAAACGACAGGCTTATAAGAGGCTCATACGCTATGTGTGACGCTCCACTTGGTCATATTCAGACTGACAAGCCTGCGGCAAATCACGATTATGACAGAATTATAAGACCTAAGAAGCAGGCAAGCTCCACGGAAATTTCAGAGGACGGAACTGTTCAGATACAGTACGGCACGACCATGAAAACTGTCAAGGCAAGCGAAGCTGACGCAGATTTTATCCCTGAAGTGCCTATCGTTACTCACGAAATAGGACAGTATGAAACTTATCCCAACTTCAAGGAGATAGAGAAATACACAGGATCCCTTAAAGCCAGAAACTTTGAGGTATTCAGAGAAAGACTTGAAGAAAAGGGTCTGCTTCCGCTGGCTGAGGATTATTTCAAATGCTCAGGCAAGCTTGCTGTGCAGTGCTATAAGGAAGAAATGGAGGCTGTTTTCCGCTCAAGACTTCTTGGCGGTTTTCAGATACTTGATATTCAGGATTTCAGCGGTCAGGGTACTGCCCTTGTGGGTGTACTTGACGCATTCATGGACAGCAAGGGACTTATCACAGACAGCGAGTGGAGAGAGTTCTGCAATGATGCTGTTGTAATGGCACGTTTTGACAGCTATGTTCTTGAAGCTGTCAGCAGTTTCAAGGCGCACACAGAGCTTTGCAATTACAGACCTGACCTTAAAGACGGCAAGCTTATCTGCACTCTCACTCTTGAAAACGGTGATGTCATTGGCAAGGTCGAAAAGAATTTTGTTTCAGAAGGCAACTACACTGACATTTGCGATGTAGAGTTTACTCTCCCACAGGTAACAAAGAACACAAAGGCTGTGCTTTCACTTGAAATAGATGGCACTGACATACGCAATCACTATGACCTTTGGGTGATACCGACAGTTGAAAAGACAGATATAAGCGGCGCATACATTTTTAACGAGGTAAATGACGAAGCTGAAAGTCTGCTGAAACAGGGCAAGACGGTGCTTATCGTCCCTGACCTCTCAAAGCTTGAAAATTCTATCGAGGGCTTCTACTGTCAGGACTTCTGGTGCTATCATATGTTCTGTATCATCTCACAGATGATGAAGAAGCCCGACCCTGTTGGCACAATGGGACTTCTTATCGACACCGAACACCCTGCTCTTGCAGGCTTTGCAGGGGAAAAATACTCAACGCCACAGTGGTGGGAGATAGTTCAGAACTCACGCTCGGTTATTCTTGACGACTTTAAGGGCGAGAAAAAGGTCATTGTCAGAACTATCGACAACTTTGACCGCAACCACGATCTTTCACTCCTCTACGAGTATGAAAAGGACGGCGGCAAGGTGGTAGTTTGCTCATGCGATTTTGATAAGCTTTCCCACTCTCCTGAGGGACGTGCGTTCATAAAGTCTGTTGTTGACTATGTAAGAAACTAACAAAATATTTATTGCTAAGGGCTGTACTGTTTTGCGGTACAGCCCTTATTTTGTTTGTGCTTGTTGCATAAAACGTCCGCAAAACATTTGTCTGATATAACAAAAGTGCCGACACTACAGTGGCATATGGTTCACTTATTACGAAAAATGTGTTATAATTTAGGTGTATGTTATACAGGAAGGTGATGTTAAGTGCCAAAAGTAAAACGTTATAAATACAAGAATATTGCAGCGGCTCTTGCCATACTGCTTTTGATCATTCTGGGAATATCTACATCTTGCAGTTCAAAAGCTGACAGCCCGAAGAAAATTTCCGACAGCTCGTCAAACTCCTCTGCGGTCAAGGCTGACAGCAGCAGTAAAAAAGCTGTAAAAAAGCTTACGGGCAATTATATGTATGTTACCGCAAAAAACAAAACTGATATGATAAATGGAGATCTTATTCTCGTTAATGGCGACCACTCATTCACCGGTACAGTGAATAACACAGACACAGTTTATTCCTATTTGTTTGACAAGAACGGAAGTCAAATAATGTCCACCAGCAGCACTCAACTGACGGCTAAAAAAGAAACCTTTGAAGCCTTTGGCAAAATGGGCAATGATTTTTATGCTGACAAGAAGATATCAACACTTATGATAAACACAGCTATGCCTGCGGAAGATGATGAAGACAGCAGCTCTGCCTGCTACGAGCATGACACTGGACTTGCCTTTGACCTGCATCTTTATGATGCAAGCACAGGCGCATATCCTGAGTTCACAGGCGAGGGAGATTATAGTTGGATATCTGAAAACTGCTGGAAATACGGACTTATCCTCAGATACCCAGAGGACAAAGCTGACATCACAGGTGTAAGCCCTATGGCTTATCATTTCAGATATGTAGGTATACCACACGCTGAGATAATGACAGCAAACAAGCTTTGCCTTGAAGAATACATAGATTTTGTCAAGGATTATACATTTGAAAAACCGCTTACATTCACGGCTTTTGACGACACTGAGTATTCAGTTTACTACGTTGCCGCAGACAAGGGCAGCACCACAAACGTGCCTGTACCACTTGACGACAGCAACAATGAGCGTCCTAACACTATCTCAGGCAACAACGTTGACGGCTATATCGTCTGCGTGAATATGACAGAAAATGCAGCACCTGCTGACTCGTCCTCTCAGACAGACCAGCAGGCGGCTACAGAATAAATTTTTTCGGAGGAAATAAAATGCTTAAAGAAACAGTAGAAATAAAAGTAGATTATGAAAAGGCTGGCGTTTCAAGCGAAGGCTGCGCACCTGTGCTTGATTGCTATTACAACACACTCACTGAGGAAATAGGCAGAAAGAAGCACAAGGCAATTATAATCTGCCCGGGCGGAGGATATGATTGGTGTTCTGAGCGTGAAGCTGAACCTGTTGCATTCAGATTTTTGGGTGCAGGCATATGTGCATTTGTGCTGAGATACTCATGCGTCAAGAAAAAATTTCCTACTGACGCTTTGGAATGTGCGGCGGCTGTCAAGTATGTTAGAGATAATGCGGAGAAATTTGACATTGACCCTGACAAGATAATAGTATGCGGTTTTTCAGCAGGCGGACACCTTGCGGCAACAATGGCAAACTTCTGGAACAGCGAGCTGCTCACAAAGCCTCTTGGCTGCAATCCTGAAGACATCAAGGTAAACGGCTCTATCTTGGGCTATCCTGTTATCACATCCGACCCTGAATACACTCATGAAGGCTCAATACTCAATATTATTGGCGAGGAAAAATCATCGGAGCTTAGAGAACTTGTTTCAATGGAGAAGAGAGTATCGGAAAACACTCCTCCTACATTTATCTGGCACTGTGCTGATGATGGCTGTGTAAGGGTTGAGAACACACTTTGGTATATGTGCAGTCTTTCAAAGTATCACATTCCATTCGAGAGCCACATTTATGAATACGGTGGACATGGACTTGCATTGTGCGACGAAACCACTGCCACATGGGAAGGTCACTATCAGCCGGTGGCGGCTCATTGGGCAGAGGCGGCTATTGATTGGGTACATAGGCTATAAAAATATGTTACGTGTGGCAACATAATTAAGCTAAAAAATAACTCACATCAATTTGATAGATACTCATATAGACATTTTCAAAGAACTAATATGAATGACCTATATAGTGAACTATGAACAGGACAGGTAGATACCTCAATTGAGTTATCTACCTGTTATTTATCATAATTATGGATAATAAGATAAATTTATATAAATCTTATTCCCATGCTGACTGGATCCACACTGTCTGGGCATCTTCGGACGGATACAGCGAGGATATCTACATCCCATTTTTCACAGAAACATAGGAAATTGTGGAAAGAAGGTGCTGAAAAAAGTCGAACAGGAAGCCGCCGACAAACTGGATACTGCTCTGTTTGAGCAGAACCCGGCATAAAAAAATACCTGGAATCCCGTTGTTGGGATTCCAGGTATTTTTTTCGGAAATGGAAGAAGATTTTATAGAGGTTTTGAAGAAGGGTATCACTTTTTCACTTGGTGGGGTGGTGAGGAAAGTGATGTAGTTTTCACAACCATCTTCCATTTTGATACGTTTTCGATTATTCTTCCAACAACGATTCCATAAATCGCACGAAGGCTGCTTTGCCTGTCTCATTTCTACGGAATACACCAGCATCTAACAAAACCTGCTCGAACACCTTCCCCACTTCTGCGTGTAAGATATACCATGCATTTTCCACTGAAAATTCCGGATGCTGTTTCAAAATGGAAACAGCCCAGTCAGCATGTGATGCGGTCAGTGGATTCGCCGTCAAATCTGCACCAGAAAGCATTGCCGTTCTCACAGCATCCAGTTCCACTGCAAGACGTGATGGCAGCACTGCAAGCCCCATGACCTCGATCAGGCCGATGTTTTCCTTTTTGATGTGGTACAATGACGGATTGGGGTGAAATAGTCCCAGCGGACGTTCTTCCGTAGTGCGATTGTTTCGCAGAACCAGATCACACTCATAGGTACTGCCATGCATTCTGGCGATCGGTGTAATGGTATTGTGCGGCACACCATCAGTGGATGCCAATATCTGCACACTTGCATCGCTGTAGGTACGCCACTTTTCCAGAATCTTGCTGCAAGCCGCAGCGAGCATGCTCCGGTTTGATGCCTGCAGCCGTATCACAGACATGGGCCATTTTACAATGCCCACCTGCACATCCGGAAACTGAGGAAGCACATAGTATTTTTCAATCGGTGCTTTTGCCATGGCAAAGGAATAGTTGCCGCCCTGAAAATGCTCATGACTGAGAATCGAACCGCCCACAATGGGCAGATCTGCATTCGAGCCAATGAAATAGTGGGGCAAAATATCCAGCACATCAAACAGTTTCTCAAACACTGCCGCATCGATCTTCATTGCTGTATGCTTTTCGTTGAACACAATGCAGTGTTCGTGGTAATACCCATAGGGTGAGTATTGCAGCTGCCACGGTTCTCCCTGAATTTGCAGCGAAACCGGACGCAGATTCTGCCTTGCCGGTTGTTTCAAGTTGCCGGCAAACCCTGCATTTTCCGGACACAGCTGGCACTTGGGATACGCAGATGCCTTGGCAGATTTTGCTGCGGCAATGTCCCTGGGATCTTTCTCCGGCTTGGAACGGTTGATTGTAATGTCCAGCGTGCCGTATTCGGAAGCATATGTCCACTTCAAATCCTTTGCAATTCTGCCCCGACGCACATAATTCAGGTTCTGGCTAAATGCATAGTACCAGCTCGTTGCTGCTTCCGGCGATACAGCGTAGTGCTTCCGAAAAGATGCCATCACCTCTCTGGGCATAGGTGTCAACACGCCCATAAGCCTGGTATCGAACAAATCCCGTGAGGCACTGGTATCCGGAATGAGATGCTGTGCACAGGCATAGTCGATCAGTGGCAGCAAAATCTCATCAATCTCTGTTTTCGAAGATGCATCTCCGCTGGTCTGCCAATCGTTCAGTTGAAAAATCTCCATGTACTGATTCTGTACCACATAACGATCTTCCGGTTGGATCAAATCGTTTTGTAATCCGTAATCCATCAGCTTTTGAATTTCATCGCAAATCATCTGTCTCACTCCTCGTATCCATTTGGGTGGTGCGTATGCCAATTCCACGCACTGGCAATGATCTCCTCCAGACTAAAATACGCATATTATGCTTCTCCTTTCAGTGAAAAATGGAACTGTGTTTCCTGCCAGTACGGGGTATTTGCACGCAAAATTGGTGAGGGAAAATTAGGATGATTGATGGCGTCTGGAAAATTCTGCGTTTCCAGGCAAAAGGCACCTCGTTTTCCGTAAGCGCAACCGTCTTTTCCCAAATCCGCCGGAGTTTCTACGAAATTGGCAGTATACACATGAATGGCGGGCTGCGTTGTTTTGCTTGTAAGCCGGATTCCGCTCTCTGTGCTGTATGCCTCCGCCTGAATCGGTGAATCGGAACGAACGGCAAAACTATGATCTAATCCGGCTGCGTTCTGAATCTGCACGCAATCCTCCTGAAATGCTGCCGGAATCGGCTTGTATGCGCGAAAGTCAAAGGGCGTTCCTGCAACCGGTGCGATTTCTCCTGACGGAATAGAAGTCTGGTCAATTGGAATGTAGGAATCCGCAAAAAGTTTCAGCATATGATGCGCCAGTGTTCCACTTTGGTGTCCGTCCAAATTGAAATAGCTGTGGTTGGTCAGGTTGCAGATCGTATCTTTATCACAAACTGCCTCATAAGCAATGGTCAGAGTATTGGTATTGTCAAAGGTATAGGTAACAGTCACCTGCAAATTTCCTGGATAATGTTCCTCACCGTCCGGACTCTCTGTGGTGAAAGCAACGCTGTTACCGCCGCATTCTGCCTGCCAGATACGCCGGCTTAAGCTGCGGTAACCGCCGTGCAAATGGTGTTTTCCATCGTTGCAATTCAGCTGTATCTCCTGACCATTCAGGACGAACCGTCCGTGACAGATACGGTTGCAGCACCTTCCAACAGTTTCGCCAAAATATTCTCCGCCGGTTTCATAGCCTTTCACATGGGCATAACCCAGCACCACGTCCCGCAGCAGCTTCTGCCGATCCGGCACCAGCAGAGAAACGATCGAAGCACCATAATCACAAAGTGTCACACTTGCACCGGAGGCATTCTCAATGCGGTAGAAATGTGCCATCTGCCCACTGGAAGTTGGTTCAAATTCTGAAATCTGTACTTGTTTCATGCGATACACACCCCATTTCTCAACAAATCCTCAGGCAAACTGCATTCCGCCAATGTTCCGGATCTGGAGGATCTGGCAGCTGCCCACCCCGAACAATTGATCCATTTTTTTGCAGTAATCTTTCGCCATGTGTACCGGCACAAATGCCTGAATAGTTCCGGCAAATCCTCCGCCGTGCACTCTGGAAACGCCTGCATCTCCGAGAATCTGCTTGCTCGCCCAGAGCCCCAGCGTAATACCCTGCTCTGCCGGTTTGCTGCAAGAGTAGAGATTCTGGAGCCATTTCGCAGAGGAATCTCCGGATTCTTTCACCAGTTTCAGAAACCGTGGAAAATCATTGCTGGACAGTGCCTTTGCCTCCTCGGCTGCACGCCGGTTATCCCCGTAGAAATGGGCAGCACGCAAAATAGCACGGTCGGAACAAGCAGTTCGCAATTTCGGAAGTGCCTGCAGGAATGATTTCTCGTCCACTTCCCGCAGATGATTTTTTCCGAATTGTGCAGCCACCAGATTCATCTCCGCCGGAATAGAAACGTAATCATCTGTTAAATCTGCATGGCTGCCCTTGGTATCTGTGATACAAAGCATATAGCCGGCATCTTCAAACTGACAGGACAGCTTTTCGATTTTCGGGTTGTCCGTGTCCTCAAAATCAATGAACACAAATCCACCTACAGAGCTTACCATCTGATCCATCAGCCCGCTCTTTTTTCCGAAGTACCGATTTTCCGCATACTGTCCGATTTTGGCAATCTCTACTGCTCCGGCAGCACCTGCATGATAGTGCTGGTCGATGATAGTGCCGATGAGTACCTCAAAGGCTGCCGAAGACGAGAGTCCGCTGCCGCTCAGGACATTGGAAGTGGTGTAAGCATCAAAGCCGCCTACAGCAACGCCCATTTCCTGAAATCTGGAAACCACACCGCGAATCAGTGCAGCGGACTTTCCCTTTTCCTCCGGATGTACCGTGAGGTCACACAAATCCACATAATCCTGCGGATACCCGGCAGATTGCAGCCGAATCACATGCTCGTCGTGAAATGCCACAATGGCAATGACGTCCAGATCAACAGAGGCAGCCAAAACACAGCCATGCTGGTGATCGGTATGGTTTCCGCCGATCTCGGTTCTGCCAGGTGCAGAAAATACGGCGATCTCCTCCCACTCCGGATACAGGCAAGAAAAGTTCTCTGCCGCCTGCAAATAGCGTGCTCGCTGTACAGCAAGTACGGCATCGGAGCTGCCGTAGAGTTTGCAAAGCTTTTCATCATATTTTCCTGCGGTCAGGTCTGCCTGAAATTGTTTCAGTTTCATGGTCATGATTCCTCCTCTGTCGTCTTTTCGGATGTCAATTCAGTCTTGGGACTAGAAATGGCGGAAACCACCTTTTTCATATACGCATCGTTCAGCTTATACTTCCTGCGGTATACCACATATGCCAGCAGCATTCCCACAGCCGGAATGACACACATCAGCACACGAATGGAGTTCTGAGTTGCGAGGGACTGGATCTGATTCGGTACATATCCAGTCAGGTCCAGTGCAAAGCCAATGGACAGAGAAGTAAATGCAGCGGTCAGCTTCACGATCAGTGTCTGGAGGGAGAATACGACACCCTCATTCCTTATGCCCAGCTTATATTCGCCGTAGTCCACCACGTCTGCCAGAAAGACTGTCGCACAGCCCAGTTCCAGACCAGTACCAGTCTTGACGATCACGCCTGCAATGACAGTGAGCACAATGTTCTGCGGTGCAAAAATACCGGTGAGCAGTAGGATCAGCAGTCCGATTGCCGGAAGAATACATGCCAGCAGGAATGCTTTCTTTCTGGAGAGCATCTTGGTGACTTTCGGGAAAATAATCAGACCAACCACTTCTGCGATGGAGGCACTGATCATAAATGCAGAGAGCATGCTGCTGTTGTTGCAGACATAAGCAAAATAATAAGTTGCAACACCCATAATGAGCTGGATTCCCACGTTGTACAGGAGGATCAGAGCCACTGCCCAGCGAAGCTGGTCATTTCTCTTGATGATGGAGAAGATGTCCTTGAAAGAAACCTTTTCTGCCTTTTTGCCCACCTGCTTTTTCGGCAGATTGATGACGGTAACTGCAATGGTAAAGATAAAGGTTGCGGCAATGATCAATGCAAAACGATGATATCCTGTATAACCGCCTCCCAGTCCCTTGATGATCTGTACGCCAAATCCGGCGATGATCAGGGACTGACCGATGCTGGCAAAAATACGGGGCAGTACAGAAACCTTTTCTCTCTCGTGAGGGTCTGAAGTCAGATTCGGAACAATAGACCAATATGGAATATCCATAATAGTATAGGTCATGCCCCAGAGGACATAGGCAACGGCAGCAAATACGCAAAGTCCGATGCCGCTCAGATGGAAGTCGGTGAACAAAATGATAAAAACAAATGCGTTGATCAGTGTTCCGACCGTCAGCCACGGGATAAACTTTCCGAAACGGCTTCTGGTGTTGTCCACCAGCATTCCCATAAACAGGTCGTTGAAGGCGTCCCAGATTTTTGCGGAAAAGAACATGATGCCGATAAATGCCGGTGCGACCTTAATGATGTCGGTAAAATAGATCATGGAGAACGTTGCAATCATGCCATAGATCATATCCTTGCCCAAGGCACCAAATGCAAATGTATACTTGACTTTCCCCGGAACTTTCCCGGGATACATGACGTTTCCGCCGCCGGCGGGTTGTGTGCTGTTTTTTAACATAAGAAAAACCTCCTTGAATCGGAACCTATTTTCGTTCGGGTCCCTGTTTTGTTGACATCTATATCATAGCACAGGACATTTCCAAAAGGAATACATTATTCTGTGCAAAAGATACAAATTCCAACACGATTCAAGAAGGTTTGCTTTATTTTATTTCGTATAAGGGGATTGCGGAAGATAGCAGACTTTTTCTTTCGGCATTTCTGCTCCGGCATCGAAATATCCCTGAATGATTGCAAAAATAGTTTTTGCCTGTTCCGGAACATTCAGATCTACCGTCCCGTAAATCACCCCGGCATCAATGGCATCCTGCATGTCCTGAATCCCATTGATACCAATGATGACTGGCAGCGGCAGCTTCTGCTTTGCATAAAAATCTGCGACACCCAATGCCATGCTGTCATTGCTGCAAATCACCGCCTCGACTTCAGTTGTCTCCTCTGCGGAGAGGTTCTGCATCTCCCGCAGTGCAGAGGTTCTCGCCCAGTCCGCGGAGATCACATGGAGCTGATTCAGAGGAAGTGCAGCAGAAGCCGTTTGCAGAAACGCATCGGTACGGTTGATGACATCGGTATGTGCCTGTTCTCCCTCTACCAGAATATAGTCCAGCATGCCGTTCCGGTTCTTGTCCATCTCACAGGTATTCCAAGCCTGAATCAGCATTTCTCCCTGCATATTTCCGGCTTCTTTCGCCTCTGTGCCGACGTACCATACATTGTCCTGCTCCTCCAGATCCGCTTTCGCCGGTTCACGGTTGAACAGAATCACCGGCACATCCTGTTCCTGTGCATCCTCCAGTATCCCCACGACATTAGTGGGCGAAACCGGATTCCAGAGGATCACGTCATACTCCTGCTGCAAAATTTCGTAAAGCTGTGTGTTCTGTGTTACCGCACTGCCGGAGGCATCAAAAACATCGTAGATGATCTCCCTTCCGTCGATGGTCTTATCTTTCAGCTGACTGCGAATAGCATCTGTCAATGTCTGAATATAGGGGTCTTCCAGATCATATACCGCAATTCCCACTTTCAAAAAACGGTCAGTGTGCTGCTTTTGAAAGTGGACAAATCCGCCCACCATAGCAGCAGCCAGAAGTCCAACGCCTACCGCAGAGAAAATAAGGTTCTTCTTTTTCATGGCACTTCTCCTATTCAAACAGCAGTGCGTCCTGTTGGGCATCGAACAGATTTTCCTTTGTGACCTCACGCAGTTCTGGCGGAGAAAACGGCACATTTTTCCGCTGCATACGCTTTGTCAGATAGACGATTGCCTGATACCCAAACCCATAATCATTCTCTGTCACGATCATGTCCACCGCACCGCTTGTCAGTAATGTATAATCCGGCTGTTCGGGGCAGATCTGAATGACTGCCGCCGCACGGGAAAAAGCTTTGGTGTCGTCTGTTTCTCCGCAGACCAGCAGTGTTTTAGAGCCGTTTTCAAAACTGGTATCCCGATCATATACCGCATCATTTTGTTTCAGACACTGCTCCACAGACTCCGCAATTCGCACACTCTTTGCCTGCGTGGTATCTGCGGAAATTTCGAACGTACCCTGTGCTGCCTCTTGGATTTGCGGGGATAGGATCTCGGAGATCTGTTCCATGCCATCGCTATAAGCACCGTGGAAAAATGCAGGTGCATAGGTGACAGAGAAAACAGGGAGCTTGCATTGCTCCAGTGTTTCGGCATAGAACTTTTCGCTTCCGGTGTAGTATTGTTCCGGACAGAAGAGCAGAACACCGTCACAGCCCTGCTTTTTTTGTGCAGACAGCAATTCCGCCCATGCGTTTTCCGAGAGCTCCGGAGTGTGTATGATACGAAGTGACACCGCACAATCCTCTGCACCGTCATAGATGCCCTCCTGAAACGCACAGAAATCGGACACTGCATCTTCCGACAAAATCACGGCGATCTGTTTTTTTCTTGTTTGAAAGAACTGCTGTTCAAGAAACAACAGCAGTACCAGCAGAATCCCTCCGGCAAAGACCCAGAGCACCTTATTTTTCAATTTCATCTTCCTGCCTCCTCATGGGAAAATAGATGCGTGCCGTAGTTCCCTCATCCGGTGCACTGATTATCTGTACGCCATATGCCTCACCGAAATACAGCTTGATTCGGTCATTGACATTTTTCACACCAATTCCGGAGCCACGCTTGCTGGACACCACATCGCCCTGCATCATCTTCTGCACCTGTGCTTCGGTCATACCCTCGCCGTTGTCGATCACATCGATGTGCACCAGTTCGTTTACCGCATAGATCTTCAGTTGGATCTCCCCGTCTTCATACATGCCCTCCATGCCGTGATAGACTGCATTTTCCAACAGTGGCTGGATCAGCAGCTTGGGACACAGGCAGTCCGCCAGTTTTTCGTCCCAATCCACCGTAAATGTAAACTTATCCTGAAACCGCACATTTTGAATGGAAAGATAGCTGACGGCGTGTTCCAGTTCCTTTTTCAGTGTGATAATGTCCTTTCCCTGACTCAAAGAGATGCGGAAAAACTTTGCCAGCATGGACACCATTTTTCCGGCACCCTCATACTTTTTGCTCTGTATCATCCAGATAATGGAATCCAGCGTGTTATACAAAAAGTGGGGATTGATCTGAGATTGCAGAAGCTTTCGCTCGGTAATCTGTTTTTCCCGTTCCTCTTTCCGCACTCGTTCCATCAGCTGATTCGTCTTTTCTGCCATGTCATTAAAGCCGTCGGAAAGTCCTCTGATTTCTCCGCAGCTCTCTGCTTTTGCACGAACCTGCAATTCTCCTTGTCCAAACCGTTTCATGGTTTCGGAGAGCCGCAAAACCGGTGCGATCATCAGACGCTGAATCAAAAAGTCCAATATCACAGAAACAACCGCCATCAGCAGAACAATGACTGCGATTCCGGTTCTGAGCTGCGTGTTGTTTTGCAGTTCTTCCGTCAAAGAAGCAGCAGAGATCAGTTTCCAGCCGGTATATCCTATGGTTTGCTGCTGGAGCAGCCACTCCTTTTTGTCCTGCAAAACCACCTGATTTTTCGGTGCATGCAGCGTCCATTCGGTTCGCACACCGCTCTCCAGTCGTTTCTCAAAGGGATAGCAGATCAGATGCTCTTCGTTGTCCATCAGGTAAAAATAATCCGTCTGTGATGCAGGATAGATGTTCAGCTCTGCCTCCATGTTGTCCATGCAGACATCAAACCGCAAAATTCCAGAACGGCTCTTTCCACCGTCCCGAAGCTCCACATAGCGGGAAACGGTCATGGCTTTTTGAAATCCTGCTGCTGTCTGGATATAATGAGGCACATCAAATGCGACGGTGTCAATTTCAGTTTCTGCAGCCTGAAACCATGCAGCACTGTCCACCGATTCTGTATCATAATTCTCTGCATTCTGCCAGAGCAGCGCCCCGTCAATATCATAAATGGCGGCATACAAAATCTTGTTTTCATGAAGCTGGCAGAAATCCGACAAAGTCTGTTCCGTCAAAAGTGCCTGCAGGTCAGCGCTCTTGATGATCTGATAATAGGCGGTATTGGCAAGCTCAATGGTGTCGTCCACATCTTCCTCAATGCTGAAACTCATACGCCGCAGCTGCTGGGTATTTTTCTCCTGCAAAAAAGCGGTGATCTGTGCCTTGGTATACTCTGAATAAAGGGAGATGATCAGTGCAGTGAACAGACTGACGGTCAGGAAAAACAGGGCAGTAAAAATCAGACGAATGCTCTTTCCGTCAATCTTCCGGTGCAACAATTGCAATATCTTTTTCATGCTAGTTCCCCGTTGCCAGTTCTTTTCGGAATTTTGCCGGCGACATGCCCATGTTTTTCTTAAAGACATAGCTGAAATAATTGGGTTCCGGATAGCCGACCATTTCTCCGATCACTCTGCTTTTTTCGTCCGTTGTCTTCAGCAGGCGAACTGCCTCGTCCACTCGCTTCTTCGTCAGGAACGCCAGAAAACTCATGCCAGTTTCCTTGCGAAAGATGTTGGAAAAGTGAGATGTACTGACATGCAGATAGGCACACACCTCGTCCACGGACAACTCCGCATTGCCGTAATGCTGCTGGACATATTCCATGGCCTTTTGTGCAAGGATGCTGTTCCGATCCACCTTCCTCTGGTGAATCGCATAAATGATATAGTCGCAGTAATTCAGCAGCCATGCGTTCAGCTGCTCTCCCGTTTCCAGGGACAGGACCTTCATGGTCATACGCTTGGCATCGGCGAATATTTCGTCGTCCATCATGTGATACTGGCGAAAAATGCCGGAGATGGAAAAGATGATCTCCAGAATCGCTGACTGGTAAGCATTGAAATTATAGTGGCTCTCTTCCAGTTGTGTCACCAGCTTTTCCACTTCTTTCTGCACTTTTTCCTGATCTTCCAGCTTGATCGCCATTTCCAGTTCCTCTGTGGATATAGAGGTGTACACGTGGTTTTCGTACAATTCCACATCCTGATAAGAGGTCACAGACTCTTCTGCGGACACCACGCTGTATTCCAACGCCTCCATTGCCTGTGAAAACGAAGCTGGCAACTCTTCCAGCTTTTCACAGATGCTGCCGATGCCGCAGGAAAATGCCACTTGGTTATAGTGCTTGGAAATATGAGAGGCTTCGTTCAGTGCTTTCTGAATCCGTATCATTTCCAACGGTGCAGAGAGCAGCAACAGATAAATGATCTTGTCCAGATAACGAAACGTCCGAAAGGGACAGACCTGCTGCAGCATCTCATTGACGGATTCTGCCACGGAAAACTGCGACAGATAATCATCGCTTTCCTCCGTGATCTTCATAATGACCACACAAAAATGATTGGCATCCAGCGAAACCGACAGATTTTTTTGCTGCCGCTGCATCTGTTCTGGGGTAAGTGAGCCTCTGACCAGCTGTATTAGAAACTGCTCCTGCAACAATGGCAGGCTCTTTTGATAAATTTCCGCAAAACGCTCCTGATTTTGACGCTGTTCCAACTCCGTTTCTAATTCTCTGTGGATTTTTTTCAGCAGGTTTTGCATCTCCTGAAAGTCGATGGGTTTCAGCACATATTCCGATACCCCATACCGAATGGCAAGCTGTGCATATTCAAAATCGTCCCAGCCGGAAAAAAGGACAATTTTGATATGCATCATGTTCTCATGCAGGATTCTCGCCACTTCCAATCCGTCCAGAAACGGCATTTTAATGTCGCTGATTACCAAATCAGGACGAAGCGTTTCCGTCTGTTCCAGAAGCTCATTTCCGTTCAGTGCTGTTGCAATGACACGAAACCCCAGTGTTTCCCACTCCACAGAATCCCGAATTCCTTCTAAAATCTGTGGCTCATCATCCGCCAATATTACTGTAAAACACAAGATATTTTCCTCCATTCTCCGCCAATGCAGCTGATCATCAGTATGATTATAGCACATTTTTTCAGAATTGACAATGGAAAATAGAAAAAAGAAAATCGGATTAAATTTGAGAAAAATCACATCACTTTCCTCACCATGGTTTTGTCAATATCACTGACACATTTTATTCGTATGTGTCAAGTTTCATTATACAGGATTAATTACCTTTAAAGCCAAACATCTTGCAGAGATCCAAGAGATTTTAAAACAGAAACCTAAGAGCCACAAGTAATATTATAGGGAGCGCTACCGATTTGGCAACGCTCCCTACTTTTTTATTTGTCCTTTTCTCCGCACTCGTATGATCTGTTAAGAAGTTGGATATGTTTTGACGCGAGTCATTTTTTATCAAGAATATTGAGTATCCCTCTGGATATATGTTAGATCTGTTGGTTATCCCCAAACTTCCTCTGCTATCTCCTTAACAAGAGCAAGCTTTGCCCACTGCTCCTCCTCTGTGAGCTTGTTGCCTATCTCGCAGGACGCGAAGCCGCACTGTGGGCTAAGGCAAAGTCTGTCAAGTGAGATGTACTTTGCAGCATCGTGGATACGGTCGATAACAGCCTGCTTGTCCTCAAGCTCAGGCTTCTTTGATGTGATAAGTCCGAGGACTACCTTCTTGTCACCGCTTACTGCTTTCAAAGGTTCAAAGCCACCTGAACGCTCGTCGTCAAATTCAAGATAATATGCGCTTACGTTCTCACCTGCGAAAAGTGTTTCCGCAACGCTGTCATAAGCACCGCTGCTTGCATATGTTGAGTGGAAGTTACCACGGCAAACGTGTGTTGTGATAACAAGATCCTCAGGCTTGCCATCGATAGCAAGGTTGTTTATTCTCAACAGAAGTCTTTTTATATCCTCAAGACCTGTGTCGTCAACTCCAAAAATAGCCTTTGCATTAGGGTCAACTATCATGCCCCATGAACAGTCGTCGAACTGAATGTTGCGGCAGCCTGCTGCATAAAGGTCAGCGATGACTTTTCTGTAGCCCTTTGCGATATCCTGAACAAGCTCTCCTGTATCGTTATAATACTTCTTTGTGTTCTCCAGTGCGAAAGGCATTATCATCTGCTCAAGAAACTGTGCAGGTGCAGGGATAGTCTGCTTTGCGACAGTGTTATCATCCTCGAGAGCCTTAACGAATTTAAAATGCTCAACAAATGGGTGGTCGCCAACTGATACCTTGCCTGTGAGATATGTATCGTCTATCATTGCTGCCTCGCCATGGAAAGGCAGACCTGTCTGTGTCTTGCTGTGACCAACGCCGTTGAAGCCCCACATAAAGTCAAGATGCCATGTGGCTCTGCGAAACTCTCCGTCAGTGATGATATGATAACCAGCCTTTTTCTGCTTTGCAACGAGATCAAGGATAGCCTTATCCTCTACCTCTTTAAGCTGCTGGACTGTGATAGCGCCCTTTTCAAAATCTGCTCTTGCCTTTTTCAGATAGTCAGGTCTGAGAAAGCTGCCCACAAAATCGTAGCGGCATGGTACTTTGATATTATTGCTCATTTTTATTACCTCTTTCATTTTACTATAGTTTATTTTCTATTGGTTTGCTGGTATTTAGTATAGCACGAAAAAAGGCGATAGTAAAATATTTATTCCTGTGGGATAGATATAGTTTCAAACTATATCGAATCGAATAGTTTGCTTGACTTTGGGGCATATGGTGTGGTATAATGAACAATACGATATAATTAGACGATAAATCGAGATTAGATAAACAAAGGTATGTAATATGATAAAAATTGTGTGGTCAATAAAAGATATAAATAAATATCAAACAGGAAACTTACCCGATAATGCAATAAAGATAGAAACGCCTAAGAGCGTCGATGAACTGATGAAAAAAGCGTTGCCGATAGCTGTAATTCTATGTGTTTTACTTTTTGCCGCTATGCTTGGTAAAACCATTGTGTGCAAGGTGGTCGTGATCTCTCCAATATTTATTCTGGTGGGATTTGCTTTAGGCTTTTTATTGTTGATAATTCACGAGTGGTTACACGGAATCGTTTATCCTAAGGACGCAGATGTAACAATAGGAAGAATTAAAGGAAAGACAACATTTGTGGCATTAGCATCATATCCATTAAAACGAGATAAGTTTATATTGATGTGTCTGCTGCCTTTTGTTCTTGGGGTGGTTCCTTTTATATTATTTTTAATTAGTCCTGCCGAATTTAGAGTATTTAATGGATTGAATTTTGGTATGGCGTGTATGGGTATGGTTTCGCCATTTCCAGATGTTTATAATGTCCTTACCGTTCTAAGGCGCTCTGAAAAAAACGATTCAATAATGTTCTACAAAAATGATATGTACAAGATCTCTTGAATTTCCAGACTAAGCTTTACCCATATATTCCACCGATACAGCCCCCTCTGTATCGGTATTTTTCTGTCCTTACCGCCTTCCATCGCCCCAATTCTATTGACATTTCCACCTTGTTGTGCTATCATAAAAGTTTACAAGTTAGTCATAACTAACTGTATGATACCGCAGAATTAAGATAGATAAGAAAGGCGGAACATAATGAAAAGTTCTGCAATAGTAAAAAAGGCACTGCATAAAGCGGACGGCGTTTTGTATCCTGTTGCAGGCAGGAAAGATAAAGTAGTTATCACAATGTAAATTTACAACGTCATGCAATGAAAGTTTTTTTACTTTTATCAAGCTTTTTTGTCCACCTAATTTTTTTGAACAATCATGCTTTTTCTGACATATTATAAAAATGAAAATGCAAACGCAGTCACACTGATCTAATGCGTTTGAGATATGGAGGGTAATTTATGTCAGAAAAGTATTTTTTGGGTGCAATGACGCAGAATGGTTTTTCCACGGAATTTGGCAAGATAATGGCTGATAAGGAGTATTTCACATTCATACTCAAAGGAGGTGCAGGCACGGGAAAATCTTCACTTATGAAAAAGATAGCCGCTGAGTTTGAACCGACAGAGGACGTCACTAGATTTTATTGCTCCTCTGACCCTGCTTCCCTTGATGCAATCGTTCTGCATACATCAAAGGCCATAATCTGCGACGGCACTGCGCCCCACGTTATGGAATGTTCATATCCGGGAGTTTGTCAGAAAATAATCAACTTAGGAGAGTATTGGGACGAAGAAAAGCTGAAGGCCTTCAAATCTGAAATAATCGAGGTCACAGACAAAAACAAATCGCTTTTGGCAAGAAGCAAAAGGTTTACCACTGCCCTGTCTAACGTTTGCTTCGATACCTACAATTGCGGTGAAGGCTGTCTGCTGGAGGAAAAGCTGAAAAGCTTCACAGAACGATCAGCAAAACGTCTTCTAAACAAAAAAGGCTCTGGCAGCGGCAAAACTGATCTTAGACAGTTGACCGCTTTGACGGAATACGGCTGTATGACGCAGCTTGCCACTCTTGACAGCTACCTTGACGTATTCGCCATGAACGATGATTATTATGCCGCTTCCCACAAGTTCGTCACCCTCATGGCACAGCAGGCTGTAAAGCGAGGTTATGATGTTATCCTCTGCCCTGCTATACTATTTGGCAACACCCTTTATGAGCATTTGCTTATCCCGGAGGCTGGCATCGCATTTGTGATAAATTCCCCTATAAGCAAGCTTGACGGATTTGAAAAAGCTATCAATATGGGCAGATTTTATGACAAGAAAAAGATCTCAGCCCTGAAAACAAGACTGAGATTAGATAAAGTCACCGCCTCCGACCTTGCAGAGGAAGTGTATTCAGGCATCAAGAAAGCCAAGAAAGTCCATGACGAGATAGAAAAGTATTATATAGCCGCAATGGACCACGCCGCACTTAATAAGGTTTGTGACAGCATTTCAAGGGAAATTCACGAAAGGACTATAAAATAGTTTTCCACATTCCGTCGTAAGGCGCAGGCTCAAAGCCCATTTTCTTATAAAGCGATATGGCTCTGCCGTTTTCAAGCTCGACTTCAAGTCGGATACGGCGGAGCTTTTTGTCGCCATTTTCCTCGATATACTTAAAAAGCTCCCTGCCTAGACCTTTTGAGCGGTATTCCTCCAGCACAAAAAGCTCGTCTATCCATATAGTAATACCGCCTGCTTCAACTGAATATGTTTTCATTGTAACACAGTAGCCAACATTATTGCCGTCACAAACGAGCATATAACCCTGCACATACACGTCAGACCTCATCATTTCATCGAAGCCCTGCTCAAAATGCTCTCTTGGAACAGGCTTGTCCACTGCAGAAGAATTATAGAACTCAGTGGAAAATCTGATATAATCTTTCCTGTCCTCAGGCACAAATTTTCTTATCATTTTTATCTCTCCGTTTCTTTGGTATTAGCCTATTATAGCATTTTAATTGCCATAAGTCAAATGCACAATTTTTGTTGCAAATGCTCAGATTATGTGATATAATTATCTTGGATAGTTTTAATCATATTTGTGAGGATACATAATGAAATATACTTTTGATTGCGACCGCTGGGGGAGCAGTTTTTCAGTGCCGTCTAAAGTGGTCGATAAATACATAAAATTAAGTGATGGCGACTTTGTAAAGGTACTTCTCTGCATACTCTGTTCAACGGAACGTGAATGTGACAGTGCAAAGCTTGCGGAAAAGTCAGGGCTTTCTGAGAACACTGTCATTGACGCTGTGACACACTGGGTATCACTGGGCGTCATCACCACAGAACGCAGTGATACGGCAAAGCCTGCACAGGTCAAAGCCGTTTCTACACCTGTTTCAGAGCCTGAAACAAAGGCCGAACCTGTTTCAAAAGTTGAGGCAGTTGCCCCGAAACGTCAGAGCGTTTCAAACAAGCTGTGCATAAGATACAAGAATTCTGAGATATTGGAAAAACAGCAGAAGGACCCTAACCTTGCACATCTCTTTGACGAGATACAAACCGTTTTACAACGCACTATCAATGGAACTGAGCAAGGGGAACTTCTTGCTCTTTATGAATATTACCGATTTGATGCTGCATCTATTCTCTTAGCCGCAGAATACTGTGTGTCACTTGAAAAGCACAACGTGTCTTACCTTGTGACAGTAATGCGTGGGTGGTTTGAACAAGACATCTGTACTTATCAACAAATTGAACAAGAAATAATTAGGCTTTCCAACATAAAAAAGTATGAATTCAAGGTACTGAAAATTTTCGGACAGACCGCAAAGCCGTCAAAGCAGCAGCTCGAGTTTATAGAAAAGTGGCGAACAATGGGCTTCACTGTTGAAATGCTGGAGATAGCCTATAACAAGTGCGTTGACAATACCAACAAACTGAATTACAAATATATAGACACTATACTGTCAAACTGGGCCGGCAAGAGCATCACTACCCCTAAACAGGTCACACACGAGGACGAAAAGTACCACACCTCCAAGAAAAATAAGAATACTAATAAGCAAACTTCCTATGATCTTGATGATTTTGAAAAATTCGCAATGAATTTTGATCTCGAAAAATCAGGAAAGCTATGATAAGGAGTAAAAAATGAAATATTCAATAACCGCATATGACAAGGCTGAAAATGAACTTAAAAGACGGCGTGAAGCTGTCATGAACGAGCATGAGGTTCACGCTCAGGAGATAGCACAGCGACTTCCTGAAATAGAGGTTCTTACAAGATCACTAAAAGCAAATAACTGTGAACTCATGAAGGGCATAGTAGGCAAAAATGCTCATGGAAGAGAATATATACAAAAAATGCGTCAAAACAATGCCAATACTAAACGTGCCATTAAAGGGCTGCTTAAAATGGGAGGTTATCCTGAAGACTACCTTGATTATCACTATTACTGTCCTAAATGCTGTGATTATGGCTATCGTGACGGAGTGAAGTGCAAGTGCTTCACCGACTTGCTGAAAAAATACACCACTGAGGAGCTTAACGAGAATTGCAGTATCCAGCTCCACGATTTCTCTGAGTTCAGAATAGAATTTTATCCTGAAAGCGACGGTAATGGAATGTCACCAAGAGAGAAAATGAGAACGGTGTATTCAAACTGCCGTGCATATGCTGACAAATTTCATGAAAGCTCTCCATCACTGTTTTTCATTGGCAAAACAGGTCTTGGCAAGACTTTTCTTTCAGCCTGCATTGCAAATGAACTTATACAAAAGGGCTACAGCGTCATTTTCGCCTCTCTGCTGAAGCTTCTCAGACAGATAGAGGACGAGCATTTCGGCAGAGCTACAGGTCAGACACTTGACATAATAGAGAATGCCGACCTTGTTATCCTTGACGACCTCGGCTCAGAATTTCAAACGAGCTTTACAGATTCCGTGATATATGAAATAATCAACGAGCGTATCAACCTTGGCAGGCCAACGATAATCTCTACTAATCTCACCAATGAAGAATACAATGCAAAATATAATGAGCGTATAGTTTCGAGGCTCACAGGCTGTTTCATGCCTATTATGTTTGTGGGAAACGATATTAGACACGTAAAACTGAAAAATAATCTTTAAGGGGTAAAAAAAATGAAAAAAATCAGGGGAACTTTTCTTTCTATACCGGTGCTTCTGCTTGCAAACGCACCTGCGCTGTGGAAACTTATTGACATAAATTCTCTGCTCAAAACGCTTATCATCATACTTTTGGCACTATACACCTTGGTTTTCATGTTCAAATCACATGGACGCAAAGGTTCTCATGGAAAAATCCGACGGCTTGATTCCGGAGCGTTTGTACTTGGCTGCGGTGTTTTGCAAAGCGTTATACAGCTTATAATAGTGACAGCGCTTTGCTTTACAAAGCTGAACGGTTGGCGGCTTCTTGCAAATGCACTTTGCGCTTATGCTATAACAACGCTTTTGTGTCTGAGTGGCATTGTGCGGATAGCTATTTCTGCACGTCAGGTAAAAATATCGTGGTATATTCTTTTGCTGTTTACATGGTACATACCTCTTGTGAACTGCATCGTGTTCAGAAAATTCTACAAGGCAGCGAGAAGTGAATACTACTTCGAGCAGGCAAAGCTTGACCTTGACGCTGCACGAAAAGAGAATGAGATATGCAAGACAAAGTATCCTATACTTATGGTGCATGGCATATTCTTCCGTGATTGGCAGGTAATAAACTATTGGGGCAGAGTACCTAATGAGCTTATTAGAAATGGCGCAGAGGTCTATTACGGCAAGCAACAGTCCGCCAACAAAGTATCCGTCAGTGCCACTGAGGTAGCTGAAAGGATAAAAGAAGTCATTGCAGAAACTGGCGCAGAAAAGGTCAACATAATCGCACACTCAAAGGGCGGGCTTGACTCGAGATACGCTATCTCTCACCTCGGTATGGACAAATATGTGGCAACTCTTACCACCATAAACACGCCACACTATGGCTGTAAATTCGTTGATATGCTTCTTGGAAAGATTCCTGAGAGCATACAGAGCTTTGTTGATAGAAAATACAACAAGCTTTTCACTGCTCTGGGTGACAAAGACCCAAGCTTTTTAGATGGCGTTTATGACCTGACTTACAAAAACTGCTCTGAGCTTAACGCAAGCACCCCCGACAGCCAGTTGGTTTCCTACCGCTCCGTGATGAGCAAAATGAACAGCATACGTTCCGCAGGTTTTCCGTTAAATATCGGCTATCTGCTCAACAAGCCATACGGCAAGGGCAATGACGGGCTAGTAACAGTTGAGTCGGGACTTTATGGTGAAAACTCCAAGATGATAGAACACAAGGGCAAGCGTGGCATTTCTCATGGCGATGTTATCGACCTTTTCAGGGAGAACATCAAGGATTTTGACGTGAGAGAATTTTATGTAGATATAGTAAAAGAGCTTAAAGAACAAGGCTTCTGATAAAAAAACACCCGTATCGCACATGATACGGGTGCTTTGCTATTTTCTGGAGCGAATTAAATATTTCATTCTGAAACGCTGTCTGCCCTTGATAGTTTTCGATTGAAGTTTGCTATCTTCGCATTGGACACAGACATCATTCTAAGCTCATGTGGTGGAAGCTCCTCCTCACCATAAAACCGACAGTCTGACAGACTATCGGTCAAAACTCAGCTATCTATTTTTGTCACATTGTCATAAACTATCTTATATTTTTCGCAGACCTTTTCATAATCCTGCTCATAGCCTGACAGCTCACCGTCCCTAAGATCCTCTGTAAGGTCATAGCTCGCCTTGTAAAGCTCATCAAAGCCAAGATTGCTGCAAATGCCTTTGAGGGTGTGAGCCATACGGAAAGCTTCCTTGGCGTTTTTCTCCTCTAAAGCCTTGCACATATCCTGAAAAGTTGTATCATCAGCAAATCTTTTTGCAAACTTTGTTATCATTTTCTCACTGCCGAAACGTACCAGAACGTTGTCATAACTTGCGCCAATGCTTTCATAAAATTCTCTAGTAGTCATCAGGACACTCCTTACAAATCATATCATCTCTTATTCTACGCCCTTTGCAAGCTCGTTCTGAATATCTTTAAGACATTCGACAAGCACAGGGTTGAATGTACCGCACTCTCCGTTAAGTATCAATGCCATAGCCTTTTCATGAGAATACGCCTTTTTGTAAACTCGCTCGCTGACAAGTGCGTCATAAACGTCAGCGACAGAAACTATCTGAGCCGATATGGGTATCTCGTCGCCTTTTAGTCCGTCGGGATAGCCCTTGCCGTCATAACGCTCATGGTGCCACCTGCATATGTCATGGGCTATCTTCAAGAGTGGCTCGTCACGGAACTGCTCAAGACTTTCAAGCATATTCGCTCCGATAGCGGAGTGAGTTTTCATTATCTCAAACTCCTCTTTTGTTAGCCTGCCGGGCTTATTGAGTATCTTATCGTCAATACCTATCTTGCCGATATCATGGAGTGCCGCAGCCATTGGTATGAGAAGCTGCTCAGTGCCGCTGACAGTATACTTGTTTGTACGCATAGGAAGCCTATCTAAAAGCAGCTCCGTTATGCGCTTTATGTTCACCACATGGCTTCCACTCTCGCCGTTTCTGAACTCTACTATCTGGCTAAGTATGCTTATCATCATACGATTGTTTTTATCTTTTTCGTACATCTGGTCGCTGACAAGGGAAATAAGTCTGCGCTGTTTTGCATAAAGCTTAATGGTATTGAACACACGCTGATACACAACGCGTGAATCAAAGGGTCTGCTGATATAATCAGAAACGCCAAACTCATATGCTTTTCTTATAGAGGACGCAGAATCCTCGCTTGATATCATTATAACAGGGATATCATCTATCCAATGATGTTCCGCCATATAGTCAAGGACTTCAAATCCGTCCATTTCAGGCATGATTATATCTAAAAGCACAAGTGAAATTCCAGTGCCATACTGACTAAGCAGGTCAATACACTCTTCGCCGCTTGCCGCCTCATGTATGATATATTCATTGCCAAGCATTTCAGAGAGTATCTCTCTGTTTATATTTGAATCGTCAACAATAAGTATCTCCTGCTTTTGAGGCTCACTGGCAACACTTTCGTGACCATCTGTGACAACTGTATCTTTCTTTGTCTTTGCCTGATACATAAGCTTATCAGCCTTGCTGACAGCTTCGTCAAGGCTATTGCCATCAGAGAAAACGCCGCCGACGCTTGCTGACAGACGTATATTTGAATACCCTGGCACAGTTGCCGCATGGATATTTCGTTTTATCTTCCTGAGCTTATGGGCAAAATCGTCCTCCTGAATATCAGGCATGACAAGCAAAAACTCGTCGCCACCATAACGCACAAGCACATCAGATTTTCTAATACAGCGCCTTATAGCATCAACCACTGTCACAAGCACCATATCTCCTGCGTCATGACCGCATGTATCATTATAAACCTTGAAGTCGTCAAGATCTATCATCGCAACGCCCGCAGGCACATGGGACTTTTTAAGCTTCTCTTCAAAATATCTCCTGTTGCTCGCACCTGTCAATGCATCAGTATACATTGCCTTATGATATTTTGACAGCTTATTCATTATCTTTTCTCTGTCCTGAACACCCAGCATAGAGTCCTCATCAAGCTTTTTGATAAGCTCCATAACATACGGCTCTCCGTCAACCTGAACATACTTTGAAAAGACCTGATAAATGTCAGTTCCCATAAATTCAAGCTTAGTTCTCGGCTTTTTATCAATAAAAGTTTTTAAGGATATACAGTTTTCACAAGGCTCGTCCACTTTCCAAAAAGAAAAACACTGACATGGATTTTCAACGCAGCCGCTCACTCCATGAGGACCGTCCGCTTTCAGAAGCCTGACAAAATCAAAAGTTTTCCTGAGAACGTCAATTTCCTTTTCTATCTCCGATGAGGTAGAACTCAGTTGGCTTTCGCTGTTATCATCGCAGGTCCATAATTTGTACACGTCCATATTCACGTTCTCCTTACGCTTAGTGTAGACTTATTGTTGCTTTTTTTTACTTTTTTCGACATTATTAGCTGATTTATTATACCACACCTCAATCGCATTGTCAACCAAACGATACAAATTATAATATTATTCATAATATTAACTCATTCATATTTTAAGCGACTTTGCTCTAGTTGTTCATATATTTATCGTCATTCATAAAGTAAATATGGCACTCCACCTTAGTTTCCTCACTGAGCGAAAGCATTTTTCTGAGTATCTTTTCATAAAAATCAAGCTGTGAACGATATGTCTTTAAAATTCTCTCCTCAAAAATCTTTCTGTCGGCTTCTTCCTGTATGTTGGTCTTATAGTCGATTATGATAAAGCTTTTTTCTGACATTTTAAGCACAAGATCCATAACTCCGTTGCTGTATTCATTGCCGTCCATACTGTAGAATGGAAGCTCTGTATACACCGCCTGCGCAGTTTTGAGCAATTTTTCGATATCCTTATCTTTCAAAAAGCTGTGAAGCTGATAGTTGATATAGTCCTTATAAAAGCTCTCAGAAGCCTGCGAACTGCACTCGTCCTCAAAGTCGAGATACGCTCTGCTGACAATCTTCTGAATAAGCTCTTTTTGCTGTGAAGTTTCGTTATACGGAAAAAGCTTTTCACGCATATTCACTGCAAACTCAAAGGCACGATGTACCATATGACCGATATCTATGCCCTTTGGACGTTTGTAGACAATAGTTTCCACCCCACTTGGTATAGTGACCTTTTTGCCGTCCTCAAGGTGGCTAGGAGTCATTTTGCTAACATGTTTCTCACTGAGCTTTTTAACGTTTTCATCAAAAGCATTTCGGCTGTTGTTCACCTCGTCGAATATATCCTTGACGTTTATCTGCGCCGCCTGCACAGCACTTTGCGCTGTGGCATTGTTTATCTGCGGCAGTTCTCTGCCTATTTTGCTCATTGTAAGTTTGTCGATCACAGGTTTTTTCCGTTCAAAAGTATACACAAATATAAAAGCCTGCTTTGCTCTTGTGGCCGCAACATATTCAAGCCTGAGCTGTTCGCCAAAATATTTATCCTCTGCCTGCTTCCTTTCATTAGGGTAGAATGTCAGATAGTCCATATATGAATAGTCGCTTGTTTTCAAAGGTACATAGACCTGTCTTTTAGCCACAAGATCGGTGTACTTTCCTCCGCTGAATTTATGATTTTTAGCCTCCGCCATAATAACGATATTCCCCTCAAGACCCTTTGCCTTGTGAAGATTCATGAGCCTTACGCAGTTCTGCTCACTGCTGTCAAGGATAAGCTCTTTTTCTTTCAGCACAGAAAGCTCGTTTTTCATCATGTCCATAAGCTCATCGCTTCCTGCAAAATCCTGCTTTTCCCACTTTTCAATAAGATAGATAAGATTTGAAAGCTCATATTCTCTGTTGCCAGTATTATCAAAAAGAAGCTCAGGAAAATCAAGTATCTTATATAGCTTCGCTATAGGCTCATTGACAGTATCGGCAGACGCCTTTACTGCAACAAGCGTGGCGTCATTGCTTTCACAGTTTTGTTCATAATCGTCTACGTCAATTACAGCGTCTTCAAAATCGATGCTGTCAGGTCTACATCTCCAAAGGATAGAATAAGCCTTTTCCTTTGCGGTAGGGCTGTAGCTTTCAAAAACGAACTCTGCAAGAGCAATAAATCTTTTCAGCACCAGACTGTTTTTCTGAGGACGTTTGCCCCACATTGTGTATGGTATGCCACGATCTGTCAAGACCTTTGAATAAAACTCCATTTGAGTTGTGTTCCATAGAAGCAGAAGAAAATCACTGTATTTTATAGGTCTTTCCACACCCTTGTCGAATATCTTTCCACCGTTCACAAGGTCTGATATTATCTTAGCCACGCTTTCAGCACCTGGATCTTTGACAAAATACGCCCCTCTGATAACGTCATCGGAAACAGCCGCAGGCTTATCAGCCTTTGATATCATATCGCTGTATGTCATACCATATTTGCCGTTTATTTCAGGCTGGAACTTTTCATTTACCCAAGCTATAAGCTGCTCATCAGAGCGGAAGTTGTAATCAAGTGAGAAAAACTCGCAGTTTTTTTCGTTATTGTTCTGGAATTTGGCTTTCATTTTGTTATAAAGCCTGATATCAGCATCACGGAAGCCGTAGATAGACTGTTTAGGGTCGCCCACCGCAAACAGCGCACCGTCACGGAGCGGGCATTGCCATATATCACCGCCTGCTATAAGCTTGCTGTCGTCTGCACAAAGATACAGCAGAAGTTCAGTCTGCATAACATCAGTATCCTGAAACTCGTCGATATAAATGCAGGAATACTTGTCTTTGAAAAACGCTCTTGCCTCAATGCTGTTTTTAAGAAGCTCATGAGTGTGATACAAAAGCCCGTCATTTGAAACGCTCTCCCCGTCTTCACTCTCCTGATAAGCCTTTACAGCCTGCTCTATATACGTTGCCGTCTTGTTGAGGGCATACAGTGCATTTTCTTTCTTTACATTATCAAACCCACTTGGGCTGAAAATGGCCATGTTCTCATTGCTCTTTGGATGATCTTTCTTAATTTTCGTCTTATTAAAAGGCTCAAGGAACTTTTTGCAAGCTTTAAGATTAGCGCAAACTTTCACATAATTATACTCCGAATCATAGACATTCATATTATCAGGAAAAAACTTTGTCACATCACCAACAAGAAAACCTGCTATATCTTCGTATTTTCCACCCAAAGCACCATTATAGAATGCACGCACAAGACTATCCCTATAGTTACACATTTCTTTATAGGCAAGCTTATTTATGGTGTCAAATGTCACACTGTCATAGCTTTTATCCCTAACAAACTCAACATCTCTGTATTCAGCACACTCAAGAAATGTTTCCATAAGAAAGTTTTTCACACGGCTGTCTCTGAGCTTATATTGATTGCTGTTCAGAAAGCCGAAATCTTCCATGTTCGCACCATTTGTGCGGTAATATCTCTCGAAAAAGTCAGCCTGTGCCTGCTTTGTTTCACCGTCCTCGGCAAGTTTTAATCCCAAATGCAGGTCAGCTTCAAAAGGCTGTTCTGACAGCATACTCAAACAAAAGCTGTGTATAGTGCTTATCTTCATGCGCTGTAAATTCATAACAGCGTTCTCATACAGCTTCTTTTCCTCACCACTGCATTTTGCGATATTCTCCGTAAGCCCTGCCTGTATCCTCTCATAAAGCTCGTTTGCAGCAGCGTTGGTGAAAGTTATAAGCACTATCTTTTCAACAGGTATACCTGCGCCTATCTGACCTATAACACGCTGTATTATAAGCCTTGTTTTGCCTGCACCTGCGCCTGCTTCAACAAGGATATTCTTATCATAACTGTCTTTGTTTATTATATAGCCTCTTATCTGTTCTTCACTCATTCTGTTGCACCCCCTGAGCAAACTTCTTCATAAGCAGGACAAAACGTGCATGGAGTAATTTTATCATTCTTATTCACAATACACTTTTTAAAGCCCTCTTCTACTACTTTCTTAAATGTTATTGTTATCATGTTTTCAATTCCAGAATTATCCTTATTGTTAACTACATGGCAATTCCCTTTTTCAAGAATGAAAACATAATCTGCGGAAACGATATCACTTTCGCTCACTTCGCCCACAGGCGTAAGACCTTTTTCAAGCGCAAGGGCATAAATATGATCCTGTGGGTCTTCTGGAAGCTTCTCCCTGAATTTTTTGATATCCTCCGTCTTGTAGTCAACTATCTGGTATGACACCTTTGTGCCGTCTATTATCCTGTCAAGGCGGTCTATCCTACCCCTTATGGTGACTGTATATTTGCCTATTTTCACATCGCCGACAAATGGATATTCGGCCTCAACGACCTCACGTTTGCCTGAGTGTATATCGCCGTGCAGTTCATCAAGATAAGCCTTGACACAGTTGTAATATTCCTCTCTCTCACTCTGCGCAACAGCCATATCCAATGGTGGATAATCAAGAAGGTATTTTTTCGTAACACTCTCAAATATCTCATCAAGCATCGCCTTGTCAACAGTTTCAGACACCTCAGCCGCACTTTTGCCTTTAAGCACAACCTTAGCATAATTCTCCATTATCTCATGTATATACATTCCCTTGACATTGCCTTTGAGCCATGCACTGCGGTCTATATCCACCTCCTGCGGCTTTTCAACATGGGCGATACGCTCATAGAAAAACCTCAGCGGACACTGAAGCATAGTCGAAAGGCTTGTGGCAGAAATGATAAAATGTTCATTTTCGCACATTTCACGCAATATATCTATACGGCTTTTTCTTTGCTTATCAAGATACTCCGTAAGGCTTTCGCTTTGCTTCGCACCGTCATCATGAAGCCCGATTTTTTCTGCCTTGTTAAGAAAAGCACTGTTTAATGATATCTCAGAACGCACGCTCACCTTGCGTCTGTCAGAAAGATAATCATACACTTCTATTTTGTTTACATCAATGCCCTTTTCAGCCGCAATAACAGTATACACTGCCGACGGGCTTTGCGCTCTTATTTCTACGGTATCATAAACACTACAGCTTACAACAAGGTTTGCTCTCTCAGCCATGAGAACAGTTCTCACAAGGTCAGTGAGCTTTCTGCGCTCGATAGCGTCAGAACAATGGTCACGGTTGCCGAAAAGCTGTTCTCTCTCCTTATCGTTCAGAACAGGCGACTCGTCCTGCATGACAGGAAATCTTCCTGTTGTCAGACCGAGAACGTAGATATTTTTCATGAAAAGTGCAGAATACTTCCCCATAAGACCGCAGGTAACAGCGCCTTTTGATGCAGGCAAAGAATACCTTGCGTTCTCTGCAATGTTGGTGATCTCAGTCATTGCTTCCTGCAAGCTAAGACTCTTGTCATAGTCTGCATAAAATCTATATCTGCCTATCAAAGCGTCCTTAACGCTTGATATGGAACTTCTCTGCTCAGCGTTTGTACCTTTCACATATTTTTTCACCAATTTCAGCACGCCACCGTAAAACTCTTTTGCGCTGACATTCTCTTTTTTAAAGACCTCATTAAAATCCTTGAACATCTTACTATCCCTTGTGCTATACCATTCAATGCCCCAGCCGTTTCCTGAGTTCTGTGCTTCAAGGAATATCCTGCCCTTGCTTTTGGTCTTGCCGTCCTCTGTTTCTTTCTCATAATGAAAAACAGGAGAGAGCATCACATCTTTGAAAAGGTCAAATCTATAGTCATTTTTGCACCATTTGAGCATTGCCCTGAAAAATGCAACAACGTCACTGTGTCTGCATGAAATGCCCTCAGGAAATTCCACGGAGACTTTGTATTGATCGCACATATTCATGAGCAAGTCCATATACTCATCATCTGGACACAGCACAGCGGTATCGCAAAGCTCGTAACCACTGTTCACGATATGTAGAACACTTCTCTCCACCTCGTTTGTTACGCCATAATTTCTCCAAAGCTCCGCCTTTTGTGCTAATTTTCTCAGACCATTCTGATACTGCTCATCGCTCATATCAGCCATGTTATCTATCACCGCAGGATCAGGCAAAAGCCCTATATACTCCGCTGTCAGCTTGTCAGCTTCGATTTCTTTGTCATATGCAAAATGAACGTTGCTCACGTCTGTCTTACCAGCCTTTATAAGACCGCTGGCAATGCTTATGAGCTTTGCACTGTCATATAGTTTGCTGTATGAAAGCTTATTTTCATACGCTTGAAAGATCACACCCAGCTTGTTGATACGTCTGCTGTCCAAGGACAATGAATCAGGGCCTATACAGTTCATTCTAAGCTCTGATATCGTCTTGAATATCTCCATGCAGGCATTATGGTCGTCGCTTTTGAAATAGTTTATACCGCTTTCATCAATAATACGTCTTACTATCTCACAGCCCTCATCATTTGACAGTGTTATTATCCTGCTGTCCATATACTCGGCACTGGTTTCGATAATATGCTTTGCATGATCTGCGACTGTGTATCTTTCAAGCCTTATAACAATATTTTCACCGCTTGCGTTCTCCAACATTCTCTCGGCGTTGAGATAATCATTACATATGTAAACCTTTTTAGTCAAAGGGTCTGCTTCATTACAGTCTTTGAGCCACTCTATAAAAGTCATTACGCTTTCTCCCCTAACATAAATTATCATAATAACATTTTACCATAGCAGAAAAATCTTGTCAATCTACAATTAGCGTGTTTGTATACTTTTTTGAAACATAATATTAAAGAAAATTCATTGACAAAATCATACCGCTATGTTAAAATATACTTTGTAAAACTTGCGTGGATTTTTCCTGACAGTATGTCACTTTTCGCCACACAGCAAACAGGCTGTGCGGCTTTTTTTCTGCCCACAGACAAAGGAGTGTAATAAAAATAAATGAACAGTGATTTCATGAAAACAAGACCGATCTTCCCTCTTCTGCTTTCAATGTCCCTGCCAATGGTGATATCAATGCTTGTAAACTCTCTTTACAACATCATTGACAGCTTTTTCGTGGCAAAGATAAGCGAGGACGCAATGACATCGCTTTCACTGGTGTTCCCTGTGCAGAATTTTATAAGTGCCACTGCTATCGGCTTTGGTATCGGCATCAATGCGGTCATTGCCATATATCTTGGTGCAGGCAGAAAGGAAAAGGCTGACATTGCCGCAACTCAGGGGCTTGCCCTTTCGGCTTTGCATGGTATTGTGCTAATGCTAATATGTATACTTATAATGCCTGCATTTCTATCTATGTTCACAAGTAACAAAAATGTTGTAGATCTTGGCGTGCAGTATTGCAACATTGTATTTACATTCTCTCCTGCATTAATGCTTGCCATTGCATTTGAGAAGATATTCCAATCTGTCGGCAGAATGAAGATATCAATGTTCAGTATGCTCTGCGGCTGTATTTCAAACATAATCCTTGACCCTCTGCTTATTTTTGGCGTTGGATTTTTTCCTGAGATGGGTATAAAGGGTGCGGCACTCGCCACCGGTATCGGTCAGGTGCTGACCCTTGTCATATACATAATAGCATATCTTCGCTGTGAGCTTCCTGTTAAGCTTTCAGCAAAACATAAGCGTCCTGACGGCATAATAATCGCAAAGATGTACTCCATAGGCATTCCTGCAACACTTAATCTTGCACTGCCGTCACTTCTCATATCCGCCCTCAACGGCATACTTGCGGCATATTCACAAAGCTATGTGCTTGTTCTTGGAATTTACTACAAGCTCCAGACCTTTCTTTATCTACCCGCAAACGGTGTTATTCAGGGTATGCGACCAGTTATCAGTTTTAACTACGGAGCAGGCGAGAAGGAGCGTGTGAAGAAAATTTACAGCATTGTTCTTTACATGACAGGTGTGATATTGGCGGCAGGAACTATCATATGCGCACTTTTCCCAGCCAAGCTCATAGGGCTTTTCACGGAAAACGCTGACACTATCGCCATAGGCAAAACAGCACTTCGCCTAATTTGTATCGGCTTTGTTATCTCCGCAGTATCCGTCACCTCATCAGGTGCGCTGGAGGGACTTGGCATGGGCATTCCGTCGCTTATGATATCTCTGTGCAGATTTATTGCGATAATACTGCCACTTGCGTTCTTCCTCTGCAAGCTCACGGGACCAACAGGCGTATGGAACGCATTCTGGATAACAGAAGTCGTCACCGCTTTGATATCTGTATTTATCTACAGGTTTTCAGTTTCAAGGCAAAAAGATTTAAAATAAACACCGTTGCCATTCCACAATTACCATTTATTTCTGTTTAACAACTTGTAATTTGCAAAAAAGCGTTGACATTTTGCAAAAAAAGTGTTATAATATATCTTGCATGCCGCTGTGGTGGAATAGGCAGACACAAGGGACTTAAAATCCCTCGGGGTAAAACCCGTACCGGTTCAAGTCCGGTTAGCGGCACCAGAAATCATCGTAAAATCGGGCTTTTTTGAAGTCCGATTTTATTTTTTTGTCCGTTTATCTACCAATCAGTCACATTCCTTTTATTTCTTCATGTCATCAGCCGTATTAGGGCTTCCTACACTCTTGCTTTCCGCAATAGAATTGCAACTTGATAATTGAATATTTTCGTAAAATAGAGGATTTGACGAAATTCGACAGAGCAAAGCTTAAAAAGTATCGTAAAATAGTTATTTATCGTTATACGAATAACGTAATTTTGCCGTCAAAAGCACATCATGATGAATCATAAAATAACAAAATAAAAAAGCTCTTAGATCGTTCCTGTGATCTAAGAGCTTTTCTGCAATTGCAAAAAAATTGACGGCACTCACACGAGTACCGCCAGTTATCCTATTCTTCTTCCTTTTTGATCTTGAAAATAAGCCTCATTAAACCTGATATGACCTTTGGACTTTTTACAACTACAACTTTCATAAGTATTACCTCCCGAATAGTTATAGTTTATATTATTCAAAAATCAAAAATCGGTTACCATTTTTGACTGTACTGACAGCAGATAGCCACTTTTGAATGATATCTCAGCGTATTTTCTATCCTGCCCATCAAAGCCTTTCACCACGTTGGATATGCCAAGTGGGAAAGCATTGGTCAGCAGACAGTCCTCTACTTCATATTTCGCACCCTTTATGGTCAGACCCTCTACCTTATCGGTATATGCCACCAGTGAGAACGAAAAGCCCTCACGGTCATATATCCTGTAACTGCCTGCACGATAAAGCCGAATTATTTCCCTATCTGCGGCTATCATTCCCTCACCGCCACAAGATAAAATATATCCCAGAGATTGGATATTTCCAAGTAAGTGGTCTACTCGTCCGCCTGTTGCACCGAATATGAGAAAATCATCACAACCCGACTCAAAGCCCTGCTTTATGGCAAGCATAAGGTCAGTATCGTCCTTTTCTGAGGGGAAGATCTCGATATTATCAAAAACAGGTTTTTCAGCAGAATCAAAATCGCCCATAATAATGTCCGACTTTACGCCAACTGCCTGTGCAAGCTTATAGCCCTTGTCAGCGGATATCACAAGAGAATCGTCAATAAAAGGCTTATATTCTGCCACACACTGAGCCGACACCGCTTCACCGCCTGAAAAGATAGTGCATTTCTTAGTCATTTTTGTATTCCCACTCCTTAAGCTGCTTTGCCTGCTCGTACATTTCCACATAATTTTCATGCCTTGACTTTGCGATCTCGCCATTTTTTACCGCCTCTATGACCGCACAGCCCTTTTCCTTTGTGTGGCTGCAATCAGGAAATCTGCACTTGCCCTCGTATTTCTGAAACTCAGGAAAACAGCCTGCAAGCTTGTCCTTGAAAATAATATCATATCTGTTGGTATCAAATGACGAAAAGCCAGGGGTATCGGCAATATAACCACCGCCCTCCAGCTTGTAAAGCTCTACATGGCGTGTGGTGTGCTTTCCTCTGCCAAGCTTTTTGCTTATCTCGTTGGTGGCAAGCCCCAATGCAGGGAACATATTATTGAGCAGTGACGATTTGCCAACGCCCGTGTTTCCTGTAAATGCCGACAGCTTGCCCTCCAGCACTGCCTTAACAGCTTCACTGCCCTCGCCGGTGGTATTGTCTACCTGAAAGGTCTTTATCCCTGCGCCCTTGTATATGTCCACAAGCTCGTCACAGCTTTCCTTGTCTATCTTTGTAAAGACTACCACAGGCTCTATTTTTTTGAAAACAGCTATTGCAATAAACTTATCAAGCAACAGCAGATTAGGTCTTGGTTCGCAGGTAGACGAAACGAACACAAGCATATCAAGATTTGCAAGAGGCGGTCTTATAAGCAATGAGCGTCTTTCCTCTATCTTCTCGATAACTCCGCTTCCGTCGTCCTCCAATGAAAATTCAACTCTGTCGCCGCCTACAGGAGAAATGTTCTTTCTTCTGAATGCTCCTCTTGCCTTACATTCATAAATGCCGTCGGAGGCTTCTACATAGTAGATGCCTCCGATAGCTTTAACGATTATTCCATTCATGAACTACTGACCCTGCTCGTCTGGCTCCTGAGGCCCCGGTGCAGGTGCTTCAGTAGTGGTAGTTGTAGTAGTTGTTGTGGTCGTAGTTGTAGTAGTTGTGGTCGTTGTCGGAGTAATGTCGATCAGACCGCTTTCATTCAGGCTTCCGCTAAGAGTAGCTGTCTGCTTATCATAATCTATGTCATATACTGCATAACGGCACTTCTGCTGATTTTCGTCATTTGTGATGAAGATAGTCAGGGTTTCTGTCTTCTTGCCCTTTACAGTTACATTTACAGAACCGCCTGCAACAGATTCTCCACTACCGATCTTCTGTGTATATGCAACGTTGCCGTTATTGTAGATGTCTATAGAATATGAGCCGTGGATACCACTTGGGAGTGGCAGTGAGAATGTTACCTCAACAGGTGAAGTTTCTCCGGTCGAAACGTAAATAGTAACAGTTGTGTCACGTTCAACATATGTGCCTTCGTCTGTATCCTGCTCGATGACCTTGCCCTTATCGCCCTCATGCTCGATCTCCTTGACCTCAGCCTTGAGCTTGTTCTCCTTGAGCATTGCAACTGCCTTTTCTTCTGTAAGACCTACAACTCTTGGTACTTTGACTCTTGTTTCAACAGGGCCCTTACTTACAAACAAAGCAACAGTCGCACCTACGGCATACTGCTCGCCTGCTGCCGGCTGTGTTTTCACAACAAGACCTGAAGCTATATCCTCAGACCATATATCTCTCTTAACGACCATAAATCCTGCAGCCTTAAGCTCGCTTTCAGCCACAGTGCCGTCTTTCTTCACCATGTCAGGGATAGTTGCCATTTTTTTGCCCTTACTTACAGTAAGTGTAACCGTGAAGCCTTCCTTAACAGACTTTCCTGCTGCCTGACCCTGGAATGTGATTATTCCCTCGTCATACTGGTCATTATACTCTTCGGTAATATCAAATTTAAGCTTATCCTTATAATCCTGCTCAACCTGAACGATATTCTTGCCCACAAAGTTTGGCAGTGTAACTGTACCTGTGTGCATACCGTTTGAACCGCTGAATGACTTGAATACAACTCCTACGATAACGAACGCTGCAATGATAACTACTGCAACTGTAACAGCAAGGAGTATCGGAACAACGTAAGAACGCTTCTTTTCTTCCTCTTCTTCCTCGTCATCGTTTTCTTCGTCATCGTCCTCATATTCTTCATCGTCGTCATAATTCTCACTATGCTCATCGTCAAAATATTTGTTATTATTATCAGCCACAGGGATAGGAACAGGGCTGTTCTTATATCCGAAAACAACAGATGGATTGAGCTTGAATGTGTCTATATCCTTTATCATCTCTGCTGCTGACTGATAACGTCTTGCAGGATCTCTCTCCATAGCGTGCATAACTATTTCTTCAAGAGCTTCCGGGATAGAAGGCATGATCTCTCTTGGCGGAACCGGATCCTCCTGCATATGCTTGAGAGCGATAGCCACTGGATTTTCACCGTCAAAAGGCTTTCTGCCTGTGAGCATCTCATAGAGCATAACGCCTACAGAGTATATGTCAGATCTTTCATCTGTCATATCGCCCCTTGCCTGCTCAGGTGAGATATAGTGAACAGAACCGATAGTCTTGTCAGAAAGTGTCTTTCCGTCGATCCTTGAAAATCTTGCGATACCAAAGTCCATGACCTTGATAGTTCCGTCAGGGAAAAGCATTATGTTCTGCGGTTTGATATCTCTGTGAACGATACCCTTGTCATGAGCGTGCTGTAAAGCACGGAGTATCTGAGTTACAAAGTGCAAAGCGTCTTTCCACCTAAGCACGCCCTGCTGCTCGATAAACTCTTTAAGGGTGATGCCGTCGATATACTCCATAACGATAAACTGTATCTCGTCAGAAAATCCCACGTCATATATCTTTACGATATTAGGGTGAGAAAGTACAGCGATAGCCTTGCTCTCGTTTCTGAAGCGTCTGAGAAATTCCTCGTTCTGTGAAAACTCAGGCTTAAGTATCTTTACCGCAACAGTACGGTTTTCCATAACGTCAACTGCCTTATAAACGTCAGCCATTCCGCCCACGCCGATAAGCTCGGTTATCTCATATCTGCCGTCTAGCTTTTTGCCGATATTAGAATCCATGTAATTCAACTCCTATATTATTCATGTTTTATTGTCATTCCATTAATTTGCTATTACCGCAGCAGTAATATTATCTTTACCGCCGCATTCGTTTGCGAAAGCAATAAGCTGTTTTATAGCCTCGTCAAGATTATTGCCAAACACAGTTTCATATATCATATTGTCTGTGCAATAATTGGTCAGACCGTCAGAGCAAAGCAGCACCGCAAAATTATCATTTTCTTCAAGCTCGAAATAATCGACCTCAACATCTGATTCAACGCCCACAGCCTTTGTGATGACGTTTCTCATATGATGATTTTTCGCTTCTTCTTTGGTTATCTGACCCGACCTATAAAGCATTTCCACATAAGTATGGTCAGTGGTTATCTGAGCTATACCGTCCTTGGTAAGAAGATATCCACGGCTGTCGCCCACACTCACCATATAGACGGTCTTATCCACCACCAATGCCGCAACGCAGGTAGTACCCATGCCGTTTTTGTCAATATCCTCCTTGCTCTTGCCATACACGATCGTATTCGCATAATGCACTGAAGTGAGCATAAGATTTCTTATGGAATTTGGTTTCATATCTTTTCGGAAATTTTCCTTGATACGTTTTACTACTGCGTCAATGGCAAGCTGACTGGCAACTCCGCCTGATGACGCTCCGCCCATACCGTCACAGACCACCGCAACGGCAACATTGTCAGCAAGAAATTCAGCATGCACTCTGTCCTGATTTTCACTGCGCTTTTTTCCGATGTCTGTATCAGACGCTATAAACAAGCGATTCACCACCTTTTATCAGATCTCATATTCTCGTCTTAGCTGACCGCAGGCAGCGTCTATATCCGCACCCAAGGTCCGCCTAACAGTAGCGTTTATCCCAAGCTTCTCCAGATATCCTCTGAATCTGTTGGCTGACTTTCTGTCAGAATGATAATTACGCTCCTTTATCTTATTAACAGGGATTATATTCACATGACAGACAAATCCGCCCAGAAGCTCCGCAAGCTCTCTTGCGTCCTCCATGGAATCGTTATGCCCGTCTATCAAAGCATATTCAAAAGAAATTCTCCTGCCTGTTACCTTAAAATAGTATCGGCAGGCGGCAAGAAGCTCGTTGATATCATACCTGTCATTAACAGGCATTATCTCGCTCCTGCTCTTATTATTGGAAGCGTGCAAAGAGATAGACAATGTTATTCCAAGCTTTTTCTCTGCAAGCTCATATATCCTCGGCACAATGCCGCAGGTAGACACTGAAACGTGCCTTAGCGACATATTAAAGCCCTTTGGACAGGACAGCACTTCAAGGAAATTCACCACATTATCAAAGTTATCCATAGGCTCGCCTATTCCCATAAGCACCACGCCTGATATCTTTCTTCCGCTGTCACGCTCAGAAGCGTATATCTGTCCCAGGATCTCCGAGGAAGTCAGATCACGCTTGAAGCCTGCAATAGTTGACGCACAAAAGCGACAGCCCATTTTGCAACCCACCTGAGTTGACACGCAAATGGTGTTTCCGTAGTTGTATTCCATTATTACGGATTCCACATGATTTCCGTCCTCAAGCTCATATAGATATTTTACAGTATTATCGGTATGAGATTCAAGCTTTTTTGACACAAATAGTGATTTTAAACAAAATTTTTCATTAAGTAGATTCCTTAATTGTACAGATAGATTAGTCATTTCATCAAAACTTGACACTCGCTTTACATGAAGCCAGTCAAATATCTGCCCTGCACGGAACTTCTTTTCTCCAAGCTTTAGTATCTCGGCTTCCAGCTCGTCAGGCAGAAGCCCCAATATATCTATTTTTCCATTATCATCAAATGCTACCAAAAGATCACCTCAGCCTGATAAACTTAGCAATAAAAAATCCGTCTGAATTATATTTTGCAGGTGTGATAGACATTCTGCAAAGACCGCTGTCGCTGCCGAAAGCCTCGCCTAGCGGTGCAGGCTCAAAATCAGGGTGTTCAGCCAAAAATCTGTCTGCCACCTCATCATTTTCCGCCCTTGACAGCGTGCAGGTGGAATACACCAGCGTTCCGCCTGCTTTTACATACTCCGCCGACGTTTTCAGTATATCATACTGTATTTCGGGAAGCCTGTCGAAATCTGAGGGTTCTTTATACTTTATCTCAGGTTTTCTTCTTATTACACCAAGCCCCGAACAGGGTGCGTCGCAAAGCACTTTGTCAGCCTTTGGCATTTTCTCGTCAAAGACCTTCGCATTGTTGACACCTGCCCTTATGCAGTCAAGCCCAAGCCTTTTGGCACCGCTTTCAATAAGGCCTGCACGATTTTTATGTAAATCAAAAGCAAGCACTCTGCCCTTGTTGTTCATACGCTCGGCAATTGTAAAGGTCTTTCCACCAGGTGCGGCACAAAGGTCAAGAGCTGTATCGTTCTCCTTAGGATCAAGCGCCGCACAGCAAAGCTGGCTCGAAAGATCCTGAACGTGTATCCTGCCCTCTTTGTAAGCCTTAGTATGCTCCACCGCTCCTGCACCGCATATCCTTATGCAATCAGGCAGGACGGACAGCCTTTCAAATGTAATGCCCTCCTCAGCGAGCATATCCAGTGTACTTTCAAGAGAATGAAAGACCGTGTTCACTCTTGCGGTGACAGGTGCCTGTCCCACAGAGGTTTTCAGCATTTCAAGGCAGATATCCTTACCATATTCCCTTGTCCACTTCTCCGTCAGCCATACAGGTGCGGAGTATTCTATAGAAAGCTCCTCGGTAGCATTTCTACCCTTTGGAAGCTTTTTGTCGTTTCTTATAAACTCCCTTAGCATTGCGTTCACAAATCCGCTTGCCGCAGGATTTCTGTTTTTCTTTGCAAGCTTCACAGACTCGTCCACAGCCGCATTGTCAGGAACGGAGTCCATATATAAAAGCTGATAAAGACCCATTCTCAGTATAACTCTGACCTCAGTACCAAGCTTATTCTTAGGGTTGCGTGAATATTCCCGAATAATGTTATCAAGAGTTATCTGTCTTTCCAAAACGCCGTAGAAAAGTGCTGCGGCGAATTTCTTGTCCTGAGGTGAAAGGTCTGACCTTTCAAGACCCTCGTCAAGAAGTATATTTGAATATGAGCCGCTGTTTTCAAGCCTTGTAAGCAGCCTTAAAACCGTTTTTCTGGCGTTTCCCATAGTTCCTCCGAATTATCCCAGCACAGTGCCGTTCTCGATATGTCTGCCTCTGAGAAAATCAGCGGTATCCATTCTCTTTGAGCCCTCAGCCTGCACCTGAGTAAATCTTATGACTCCGTCTGAGCAGGCAACGGAAAAGTCGCTGTTATCCACCACAGTGCCCGCAGGCTTTCCGCAAGGCTTTGTGGAAACTATCTCAGATCTATATACTTTCAGCCTTTTGCCCTCAAGCACTGTAGTAGCGCATGGCCAATCAGAAAGACCGCATATCTGCTTGTGTATCTTTCTCACTGGCTTTGTGAAATCTATAGGGCAAAGCTCCTTTGAGAGCATTGGTGCATAAGTCGCAAGGCTCTCGTCCTGCTTAACAGGGGTTATCTCGCCCTTATCGAGCTTTTCAAGGGTATCAACAAGCACCTCTGCACCCATTTCAGCAAGTCTGTCAAAAAGCTCTGCGGCGGTTTCGTTCTCGCCAATAGGTGTAGCCTTTTCCACAAGGATATCTCCCGTATCCATGCCCTCTCCCATAAGCATCGTTGTAATTCCAGTTTCAGCTTCGTCATTAAGCACAGCCCACTGTATCGGACCTGCTCCACGATATTTAGGAAGCAGCGAGCCATGGACGTTCACACAGCCAAGCCTTGGTATATCAAGCACCGACTTAGGGAGCATTTTGCCATAAGCCGCCACCACGATACAATCAGGGGCAAGGTCATTGATAATTTTAACATACTCCTCGCCGTCTTTTTTAAGGCTTTGCGGCTGATAAACAGTTGTGCCATGCTCCTGAGCCAGCACTTTGACCGGCGGCGGCGTAAGCTTATATCCTCTGCCCTTTGGCTTATCAGGCTGAGTGAAAACAGCCTGCACCTCATATCCGCTGTCATAAAGCTTTTTCAGCGTTGGTACGGCAAAATCAGGCGTACCCATGAAGATTATTTTCATTAGTCCTCGACCTCTACAAATTCTTCAACTATCTCAGTAAACAGATGACCCTCAAGGTGTGCAAGCTCATGGCAAACGCACTGTGCAAACAGTTCTGATACTTCCATTTCGTACCACTTGCCGTGTCTGTCCTGCGCCTTGAACTTAACTCTCATAGGTCTTGTAACATAGCCCCACTCGTTCGGGCATGAAAGACAGCCCTCCAGAACTCTCTGCTTTTCCTCGCTCTGCCATGTTATCTCAGGGTTGATAAGCTCGTAAACCTTATCGTCGATTATTATAACGACCACTCTTCTCAGCTTTGCCACCTGTGGACCTGCAAGACCAACGCCGTTGGCGTTTTTCAAGGTTTCTGTCATATCGTCAAGAAGCTGACCAAGCTTGTCGTCAAATTCTGTAACAGGCTTGCAGACCTTGTGAAGTATCTCGTCGCTCTTATTAAGTATTTTTCTGAGTGCCATTTATTTAACTATCCTTTCTTAAAGCCCGATATCGCCGTTTATGTCGGCATATATACGAACTGTCTGATAATCTTTATTTTTATAGAACTCGCCCAGAACGTGCTTTATCATATCACGAAAATCCGCAGTATTGCGTGTTTTCAGGATAAGTCTGTATCTGTAGCGATTATTTATCATTTCAAATGTGCAAGGTGCAGGGCCTAGCGCTCTAAGGGGAAAATTCACCTTGTGCTGTGAGATATACTCTTTTATAAGCTGAGTCACCCAGCGTGAAGCGCCTATTACCTTGCTTTCAAGGGGTGCCGAAAAACCTATGACGCATATATCGCAAAAAGGCGGATATGTCAGCGACTTTCTCAGTGCTATCTCCTCTTTATAAAACTCATCATAATTTTGCTCTGCCGCAAGGTTCAGCACATAATGGTCAGGCACAAAGGTCTGAATGTATGCGACCCCTGGTTTATCTCCTCTGCCGCTTCTTCCTGCCACCTGAGTGAGCAGTGAGAATGTTCTCTCATAGCTGCGAAAATCCCCTGTAAACAGTGCCTTGTCAAGTGATATGACCCCCACCATTGTGACATTTGGAAAATTCAGTCCCTTTGCTATCATTTGAGTGCCGAGCATTATATCATACTCGCCTTTCTCAAACGCCTTGAAATTCTCCTCATAGGAATATCTCGAAGAAGTGGTATCAGCGTCCATTCGCAGCAGTCTTGCCTGCGGAAAAAGCCTTTCAAGCTCGTCCTCCACACGCTGAGTTCCCACGCCGCTTGATTTGAGCCGCTGTGAGCCGCACTGTGGACAGTGCTCTATATTATCCATGGTATATCCGCAGTAGTGGCACATATACCGATCATTTTTCTTGTGATAGGTCAGGGGTATATTGCAGTTTGGGCAAGCCACAGGCTGACGGCAGTCCATGCAGGTGATATACGTTGTATAGCCACGCCTGTTTAAAAGCAGGATAGCCTGCTCTTTTTTCGCAAGCACTTCTGTGAGTTTATCACACATAACACGGCTAAGCAAACTGTCATTGCCCTCTGCCGCTTCCTCCTGCATATCGACTATCTCAACTGCCGGCAGGGGCGACTTTGAATATCTGTTTTTAAGCTCAAACAAGTGATATCTGCTCTTTTGAGCATAATAAAAACTCTCCAGCGACGGAGTTGCAGAGGCCATCAACAGCACACAGTTATTATATCCGCACCGCTGTATGGCAACATCTCGTGCATGGTATCTAGGCGTTGAGTCCGACTTATATGACGGCTCGCCCTCCTCGTCCATGATGATTATTCCCACGTTGGTGACAGGGGCAAATATTGCACTTCTTGTGCCGATAACTATTCTTGCTTCCCCACGCATTACACGTTTGAACTCGTCAGTACGCTGTCCCAATGACAATGACGAATGCATAACGGCTATCTTATCACCGAAAAGTGACTTGAATTTGCCGAGCATCTGCGGTGTAAGGGATATTTCAGGCACGAGCATGACCGCTGTTTTACCCATATCCATAACGCTTTTTATAAGCTTTATGAACACAGACGTCTTGCCGCTTCCCGTAACACCGTAAAGCAACGCACCTGCGGGCTTTTCAGCTTTTATAAGCCCCATTATGCCCTCATATGCCTCTGATTGTTCATCATTTAATTTGATATCGTCAGGATCCTGCCTTTCGCCAAGCTCGCCTATGGCGTCACGCATGACCTCGTATTTATACTGCACGATAACTTTCTTGTCAGCAAGCCTTTTTAATATGCTTGAAGTGCAGTTGGTCATATAGCAGACCTCTTTCACAGAGGCACAGCCGCCCTCCTCAAGAAGCTTCACCACAAGGGTCTGCTTCGGGGTAAGAGTGGTCTGTATCTCCCCTGACACATACTCGTCAGAAAGCCTTACCATGCTGATATTCTCATCACCGACTTTCCTTTTCAAAGCGTCGCTGATCTCAACATAGCCCTTATCCACAAGAGAATCCACAGTTTTCTTCTTTCGTGCGTCATTATGCACGTCAAGAAAGCTGTCTATCTCCCTCTGACTTTTTGCACATCGTAGAAAGTCCACCACATTTTTTTCATCTTCATTTAAGGTATCCTCGTCAATGTAGGTATTGACAAGGCTGTAATGCTGTGAAAAAGTGTAGGAAAAGCCTGTGGGCACAACGGATTTGTAAGCGTCATAATAGGTGCAGAAAGTGTTTTCTTTCAGCCACATTATTATCCTCATCATTTCCTCGGTGACAAGGCTTTCCCCGTCCACCACGGAAATAACAGGCTTCAGCTTATCGTTATACTCGGCTTCCGTATACGTTCTCGCAACAAATCCTACGGCTTTGCGGTTTCCTCTGCCAAAAGGCACAAGCACACGCACTCCGCTTTTCACTTTCTGAGCCAGCTCCTCCGGCACACTATAGCTATACAGTGCGTCAAAGCTGTATGATGCACGGCTTATTGCAACCTTTGCCACGATAAAAACTCCACGCACAGCCGTACACCTCCCCATAAAAAGCCTCGATTATTTTCTGAGGCTTGGATCCTCGATTATTTTGTATTCGCCATTATAAAGCTCGTCAACTGCTGTCTTTACTGGCTTTTCATCAAGCACCAGCTTGTTGTCAAAAGCGTCGCTTGTGATCTCTCTTGCTCTCTTTGCAACTGCAATAACTAGAGAATAATAGCTTTCATTGTTCTTCAAAATCTGGCTTACGGCCGGTCTAAGCATCATAATTAAGCACCTCGTCAATTAATTTCTTTGTATCATCATTTTCTGATCTGAATTTATCCGCCTTGCCGTCCTCGGCTTTCACGGAGTTCATAACTGCAACAAAATCTTCCACAGCGTCCTCTAGTCCGTCGTTCATTATCACATAATCATAACCACCGGCTTTGCCAATCTCACCGGCAGCCTGACTTACACGGTCAGCGATAACATCATCAGACTCAGTTCCACGCTTTCTAAGCCGTCTGTCTATCTCCTTAACAGACGGTGGAAGTATAAACATCAGCACAGCTTCAGGAAAGGCTTTCTTCACCTGAAAAGCACCGTTAGTTTCAATTTCAAGTATAACATCTCTGCCCTGCTCAAGATTAGCGAGAACAGGCTTCTTTGGCGTTCCGTAATAATGACCAACATAGCCTGCGTGTTCAAGAAATTCACCGCTGTCTATCATTTTCTTAAATCTGTCATCGCTTATAAAATGATAATGAACGCCGTCCTTTTCGCCATCTCTGGGCTTTCTTGTAGTGCAGGATATAGAATAGAACACATCTCTGTTTTTAAAGACCTCTGCAAGTATAGTTCCCTTGCCACAGCCTGAGGGAGCTGATATAACAAACAGCTTTGCATTGTTCTTATACATTGTCATCGTCCTCCTCGTCAACAGCGGCACGTCCGCCTACAGTTTCAGGTGCAACTGCCGACAGCACCACATGGTCGCTGTCCATAATAAGCACCGCTCTTGTTCTTCTGCCGTAGGTGGCGTCTATAAGAGTACCCTTATCCTTAGCTTCCTGAATGATACGCTTTATAGGCGCAGACTCAGGGGAAACTATGGCAATGACCCTTGCGGAGGACACCATATTTCCAAAACCGATATTAATAAGCTGCATATCTCACACCGCCGTTATTCGATATTCTGTATCTGCTCTCTGATCTTTTCGATCTCAGCCTTAAGATCCACCACCATTTTTGTGATAGTGAGGTCGTTAGCCTTTGAGCCGATAGTATTTACCTCACGGTTAAGCTCCTGCACAAGGAAGTCAAGCTTTCTTCCCACAGGCTCGTCCGACTTGATAAGCCCTCTGAACTGTGAGATATGGCTTCTGAGCCTTACTGTTTCCTCGTCTATTGCCACCTTGTCGGCGAAAATAGCCACTTCTGTAAGTATCCTCTGCTCGTCTATGTCCTTATCGCCGAGAGTTTCCTTTATCTTTGCATAAAGTCTTTCTCTGTAGCTTTCAGTAACGCTAGGTGACTGATCTTCTATCTTGCCCACAGTTTCCTCGATATAATCAAGTCTGCCGCTGATATCGTCATACATCTTGACGCCCTCAGTTTCACGCATCTGAACAAATCTGTCCAACGCCACCTGAGCCACGTCCTTGACCTCGTTCCAGATAACTTCCTCATCATCTGTTTTCTTCACAACTGTGAACACATCAGGAAGCTTCATGATATGTGACAGTGTGATATCGTCATCAAGGTCAAGCTCGTCAGCCGCACCTCTCAGTGCGTCAAGATAGCCCTTTGCAACAGCCTTGTTAAGCTCTATCTCAGCGTCAGTACCCTCCTGATTATAGATAGAAACAGACGCCTCTACCTTGCCACGGGAAATACCGCTTTTAAGAAAGCCTTTCAGCTTTTCATCAAGATAGCCGTAGGCTCTCGGAGTTCTCGAAGTAAATTCATAATATCTGTGGTTTACAGAGCGAATCTCAACGATTATCTCTCTGCCGTTTGCCACGATATGCTCTCTGCCGAAACCGGTCATGCTTTTTATCATAGCATACCCGTCCTTTCATATAATAATATTTATGTTATCCGCTTGGTACTTAACATAGTACATCAAATTATATTATAACATCAAGCTCCGTAAATAGCAATAGTTTTTCACATTTATTTAAAATTATATTTACTTAAAATTTATATATTCTGAAATATGTCCAACAGCGACGAGCCGATATAGATATGAGGGTATTTTTCAAAATCCTCTTTAGTGGTAGAGCCAGTTGTTACTCCTGCAAAATCCACCCCTGAATTGAGTGCAGTTTCAGCGTCGATGTAGCTGTCGCCTATATAAAGCACGTCCGATTTATCCGCACCGAAACGCTCTATTATCAGGTCAAGTCCCTGCGGGTCAGGCTTTGCCCTTGTGACGTCCTCGCCTCCAACTATGATATCCACAGGCAAAGAGCCTGCCTGCCCATTGAAAGTATTGACTATCCTATAGCGATATTTCGTGGAAACTATGCCGACTTTTACCCCTGCGTTCTGCAAGGTCTGCAAAATTGCGATAGTATCGTCATAAAAATATGTTTTCTTCACCATTACCTCGTCTGCCTTTTTTACATACGCCTTGCGCATATCCTCACGCTGAGGATTGTCAGGCATATCTGTCAGCAGGTCGAAAGCGTCAACAAGGGTCATGCCTATGGTGTTGTAGATAGTCCTGTCGTCCTTTGGCGGATAACCAAACTCTTTCAAAACGTGCTTAAAGCACTCCAGAATGCCCTCGGAAGAGTCTGCAAGAGTAAGGTCAAAATCGAAAACAAAATATCTGTATTTGCTCATAATAAACTCCTTTTCAAACAGCAAGGGCAACCCTTTGCGGATTGCCCTGTATTTTATTCAACTGTAACTGATTTTGCAAGATTTCTCGGCTTATCAACATCATTGCCTCTGAGAACTGAGGTATAGTAAGCGATAAGCTGCAAAGGAACCACTGTCAGCATAGGCATGAGCAGATCGTCTATTGTCGGCAGACCGATCTTATAATCTGCCACCTCATCATCAACGTTGATATATCCGTGAGTAACAAGGACAACGTATGCTCCTCTTGCCTTGACCTCCTTGACGTTGCTTATGGTCTTGTCAAGAAGCTCTCTTTGTGTTGCAACTGCGATAACAGGCATATTGTTCGTTACCAGTGAGATAGTGCCATGCTTAAGCTCGCCTGCGGCATACGACTCAGAGTGGATATATGATATCTCCTTAAGCTTCAATGAGCCTTCCATAGAAAGCGCATAGTCAAGACCTCTGCCGATATAAAGAAGATTTTCCTTGTTTACAAGCTGTGAAGCAACATACTGACAATTATCAGGTGTTTTAAGAACAACTTCAAGCATATTAGGAACGTTCTGAAGCTCTGCTGTAAGTCTCATGCACTCCTCTTTTGAGATAGCCCCGTGAGCGTATGCTATAGCAAAGCTCAGCAGATAGAACACAGAAAGCTGAACTATATAAGCCTTTGTGGAAGCTACAGATATCTCAGGGCCTGCATGGGTGTAAAGCACCATATCAGACTCTCTTGCGATAGACGAACCTTTTACGTTTACGATAGAAAGTGTTTCAGCACCTCTCTCCTTAGCCATTCTAAGGGCTGCGAGAGTATCGGCTGTTTCTCCTGACTGTGAAACAAGAATAACAAGATCTCCCTTTGCAATGATAGGATCTCTGTATCTGAACTCGGAAGCCATATCCACTGTAACAGGCACCCTGCCAATCTTTTCAAGCACATACTTGCCCACAAGACCTGCGTGCATAGCAGTACCGCAGGCAACAACGAAGATGTTGTTATAGCCCTTGAGTCTGTCATATGTAAGACCACACTCTTCAAGGTTTGGCATACCGTCAACTATTCTTGGTGTGATAGTTGTTTTTATGGCTGTTGGCTGTTCGTGAATCTCTTTGAGCATAAAGTGAGCATATCCGCCTTTCTCAGCGGCTTCCATATCAAAGTCAGCAACGAGCATCTCTTTCTCAACTGGCATTCCGTGAACGTCAAAAAACCCCACCTTGCCATCGTCAAGAACAGCTATCTCGTTCTCGTCAAGAAGATAGTAATTCTTCGTATATTTCAGTATTGCAGGCACATCAGAAGCTATAAAAGCTTCGTCTTCGCCAACTGCAACGATAAGAGGAGAATCCTTTCTTACTGCATATATTCTTCTTGGAAAATCCTTAAATATGATACCGAGAGCATATGAACCCTCTATCTCAGCAAGAACCTTCTGTATTGTCGCCATAGGGTCGCCATCATAATAATAATCAAGAAGCTTTGCAACTGTTTCTGTATCTGTCTGAGATTCAAAGATATATCCCTTTTTCAGCAGAAAATCCTTGATAGTTCTGTAGTTTTCAATGATACCGTTATGAACGATAGAAATATTCGCATTTCCGTGAGGGTGTGAATTTATATCAGACGGCTCGCCGTGTGTAGCCCAGCGTGTGTGACCTATACCGCAAGTACCGTTGAGCCAGCCCTCTCTTTTAAGCTTTTCTTCAAGGTCAGCAAGTCTGCCCTTTGTCTTTTTTGTCTTGATAGCATCGTTCTCAAAAACAGCTATTCCTGCTGAGTCATAACCTCTGTATTCAAGCTTTGACAGTGAGTCAAGCAGCACCTTTGTACAATCCTTTTTTCCCACATAGCCTACTATTCCGCACATGTATAAGCAACTCCTTTCATTCTCATTTGTTAAAAATCATTAAATTTCTTATATTTTTCCAAACCATATCCACATAAATATAATATATCATAGCATATTTTGCATGAAAAAGCAATAGCAAATGCAAAAATTAGCGAAAAGTACTGTTAATCTTACAAAAAATATGTTATAATTAGTTCGGTAAAACTAAAACGCTAAAGCTTATCATAATATAATATTTTTACAGGAGGTCAACTATGTCAAAGGTAACAGAACTTAAAGACAAATTCGTTGAGATCTACACGGAAAACATAAAGCGCCCGGGCTCGGAAAAGCTGCTCAATTATCTGCTTTCAGAAAACAGCGACTTCTTTGTTGCACCTGCTTCTACAAGATACCACGGAGCATACGAGGGTGGCTTGTGCGAACACAGCATACACGTTTATGAGTGCCTGAAAAGCTATCTGGAGCGTGAGCGTGTAAAGGACGATTACAACATGGAATACTCTGACGAGAGCATTGCTATCGTTTCACTGCTTCATGACATCTGCAAGGTAAATCTTTACAGAGTAAGCTACCGCAACGCAAAGAACGAACAGGGCGTGTGGGAGAAAGTCCCATACTATGAATTTCACGAAACACTGCCGTATGGTCACGGTGAAAAGTCGGTCTACATAGTAAGCAGCTATATGCGACTGACTCGTGAGGAAGCCATGGCTATACGCTGGCACATGGGCTTTTCAGGAGAAGAAAACAAGAACAGTATCGGTCTTGCCCTTGAAATGTATCCTCTCGCACTGGCGACCCACATTGCAGATATGGAATCTACATTTTATATAGAAGGCGGCAAAGCGTGAGGATACTTATAGACGCTGACGGCTGTCCTGTTACGAATATCGCAGTTTCTATAAGCAAAAGCCATGGGCTTGAATGTATCATAGTTTGCGACAGCTCGCATATTTTCAGCTCTGACTATGCACAGGTGATAACTGTCGACAAGGGTGCAGACAGTGCAGACATGAAGCTTGTGAACATCGCTCTAAAGGGCGATATTGCCGTGACGCAGGATTATGGGCTTGCGGCAATGTGTCTTGCAAGAAACGTCCTTGCTCTGGATCAGAACGGCAGGATATATGACAGCTCCAACATTGATGCACTGCTTCTATCAAGACATACTGCAAAGAAGATACGCAGAAGCGGTGGCAGGCTCAAAGGTCCGCCAAAGCGCACCAAACAGCAGGACGAGGATTTCAGGGTGGCTCTTACCAAACTAATCGAAGATAATATTAACTTTATGTAAAATATGCACAAAATATATAGAATTTCATAGAAAATTGTGTTACAATCAAACTATAGTTTTATAGAAAAGAGGTTTTCACAATGAACATAGACAAGATTTTGAAGGAACTCACACTTGAAGAAAAAGCTTCATTGTGCTCAGGCTCTGACTTCTGGCACACTGAGGAAATAAAAAGGCTGGATATACCAAGCATAATGGTGTCTGACGGCCCTCACGGACTTAGAAAAATGCGTGATGATACAGACAATCCTAACGAAGCTATCAAGGCAGTATGTTTCCCATGTGCCTGCGCACTTGCCTGCTCTTTTGACAGAAAGCTGCTTACAACTCTCGGCAAGGCTCTTGGTGAGGAGTGTCAGGCTGAGGACGTTTCCGTTATACTTGGTCCCGGCTGTAACATAAAGCGTTCACCACTTTGCGGCAGAAACTTTGAATACTTCTCAGAAGACCCTTATCTTGCTTCACAGCTTGCCACAGCACACATAAAGGGCGTTCAGAGCAAGGGCGTAGGAACTTCCCTTAAACACTTTGCCATGAACAATCAGGAAACAAGACGTATGAGCTATTCTGCCAACGTTGATGAGAGAACGTTCCATGAGATATATTTAAGTGCCTTTGAAACACCAGTCAAGGAAGCAAAGCCTTGGACAGTGATGTGTTCATACAACCGCATAAACGGCGAATACTCCTCACAGAACAAGCTTCTGCTTACTGATATACTCAGAAACGAATGGGGCTATGATGGACTTGTAGTTAGCGATTGGGGCGCAGTTGATGACAGACCTCTTGGCGTTGCTGCAGGTCTTGACCTTGAGATGCCTACCAGCAACGGCAAAAATGATGAGCTTATCATAGAAGCCGTAAACAACGGCTCACTTTCAATGAAAGACCTTGACAAGGCTGTTAGAAACGTGCTTACGCTTATTCAGAAAGCCGAGGACGGCTATGCCCCTGCAACAAAGTGGGATAAAGAAAAACAGCATGAACTTGCAGGCAAGATAGAGTCCGAATGTGCGGTACTGCTCAAAAATGATGATAAGATACTGCCGCTTGACAAGTCTGCAAAGATAGCTTTCATTGGCGAATTTGCCGACAAGCCACGTTATCAGGGCGGCGGAAGCTCTCACATAAATTCATTTAAGGTGACTTCTGCTCTTGAAGCAGTCAAGGGCATGGATAATATCACATACGCACAGGGCTTCGTCACAGACCGTGACGAAACTGTTGACGAGCTTCTCGATGAAGCTGTGGAGCTTGCCAAGAACAGCGATATTGCCGTTATCTTCGCAGGTCTGCCCGAAAGCTTTGAGTCTGAGGGCTTTGACAGAAAGCATATGAGAATGCCTGATTGTCAGCTCAAGCTTATTGATGAAGTTGCTAAGGTAAATGAAAACGTTGTTATCGTTCTCCACAACGGCTCGGCTGTTGAAATGCCGTTTGCAGATAAGGTGAAGGGCATACTTGAAATGTATCTTGGCGGACAGAACATCGGCACTGCTGAAAAGGCTCTGCTTTTTGGCGAAGCTAACCCTAGCGGAAAGCTTGCGGAAACTTTCCCTGAAAAGCTTTCACATAATCCTTCTTATCTTAATTTCCCGGGAAATATGGACGATGTTGACTATGCCGAGGGAATTTTCGTGGGCTACAGATATTATGATGAAAAGGGCATAAAGCCACTGTTCCCATTTGGTCACGGACTTTCATACACAACCTTTGAATACAGCAATCTTACTGTTTCAGAAAACGAGATAAAAGACGACAAGACCCTGACGGTCATGGTGGACATAACAAACACAGGCGACAGAGACGGTATGGAGATCGTTCAGCTTTACGTTTCAGACAAGGAAAGCTCAGTTCGCAGACCTGTCCGTGAGCTTAAGGGCTTTGAAAAGCTTTTCCTTAAAGCTGGCGAGACCAAAAAGGCTGTGTTCCACCTTGATAAGCGTTCATTTGCATACTACGAGCCTGATATACACGATTGGTTCGTTGAATACGGTGAGTTTATTATCGAGGCAGGCTCTTCTTCAAGAGATATCAGACTTTCGACTTCTGTTTATGTATCTTCTGATACAAAACTCCCAGTGCATTTCACCTTGAACACCACCTGTGGCGAGATAAATTCTATCCCAGAGGGCAGAGCTATGTTCGAGGACATTTTAAGCCAAATAGACTGCGGTTTTGGCGACACGGCTTCCGACGATCTTGGCGCTTCTGCAAAGGAAATGATGGAAGCAATGATAAGAGATATGCCACTGAGAACCCTTGTTACATTTGCAAATGTTCCGGACATCACAAGAGCGAAGATGTCAGAAATGGTGGAAAATCTCAACGAAATGCTTGCAGAAAAATAATCAATTATGGACGGCAAGTTAGACAGCAACAAAGACGAAAAATCGAATGTGACAGAAAATGATGCTTCAAAAGTAGAAACAAGCAGGCTAAAACTTTTCGTAGGCGTGATCGCAGTTGCGGTCGCCATTACTACAGCGATCGCTTCTGCACTTGTTAACAGACCACAGCGTGATGATGTGGTGATACTCACACCGCCTGCTGACAGCTCTCAGGCTGACAAGGTGGACAATTCAGGCAGTGAAAATGTCATTAGCAAGACTGCAAAGGCACACACCACAAAGAAAACAATGACATCAAAAAACGTCACAAGCAATATTGCTGAAACCAAAGAGGAATACAGCTTTCCTGCTGACATAAACAAAGCTGACAAGGAAATGCTTATGGCGGTGAGCGGCATAGGCGAGGTAACAGCCGACAGGATAATAGCATATCGTGACAGAGTTGGTGTTATCAGCAACATGGATATGCTTCTTGAAGTAAACGGCATCGGAGACTCTACACTTGCACTTCTCAAAGGCTATTTTTATGTTGACAGCGCAGACTACCATGATATGCCGCAGGAAACGAAAGTCACAGAAACTCAGCCTGTTCAGACAGAAATCCCTGCTGATACTGTAACAGAGCCTCCGGTCACAGAGGAGCAAACTGTTACAACGGCTGAAACTACTGAGAAAGTCAGGCAGAAAGTGAACATAAACAAGGCTGACGCTCAGGAGATATCAGACAAGCTGCTAATTGATATTGACAAGGCGAATGCTGTCATAGAACTTCGTGAGCTTATATCCTATTACGAAAGCCCTAACGAGCTTCTTTTGTGCAAGGGCTTTACAGAGAAACTTGTTTCCGAGCTTTGGGATTATATTGAAATATAACTGTATTTTATATCTGCTACATAAAAAAAGAACTCGCACATTTATGAGGCTCACTTAGGGATTTGATAAAATAACTATTTTTAAGTGTAGCCTTCAAACGAAACTCAAAACAAAACGACCACACTAGAGTATTGATTTACTCCAGTGTGGTCATTTCTTATTTAACCATATAATCAAGAACCTTTTTTAAACATTCAATGCTTGTATCAGTAGAAACTGAGTCATTGCTTCCTGGTGCATTGATAGGAAATCCCCATGCAAGGTGACTATTATAATAATCAATCAATACCTGCTCATATGAACCTCTTGATGCAGAAGAACTTCCGGGTTCAGTCCATTGCCATCCTCCGATAGCGTGATAAACAAAACTGTCAATCACAATTCCCGATAAATGGTAACTGCTAAAATGGTTATCTCTTATCCTACGAATATGTTTACAAGTGTCATACAGCAGGCCGTTACTACTCTTGTTTTTATTTGATATAGCATCTTGTTCAGCTTTAGGATTTGTAGATTTCCAATTTCCACCCATATTTGTATCTGGATATCTATATGTGCCAGTCCAATTACCAAACCAATCAAACACCTTGAATGCAGGTAATATTTCAAATTTCATTCCATCTGAGAAATTAGTTTTTACTACTTGCCCATCAGCTCGTACATCACTTCTAGGATATACATCTAATATTGCGTTCTTAACACTTTGTAACAATCTTGATTGACCATTACCTTTCATCACATCATAACGATTATATTCTGATTCTGGAAGGCACACTAAAATATCTAAATCGCTTGTATCTATTGCTGTACCTCTTCCATATGAACCGACATACAAACTATTTGCAGTGTCACTGAAACTATTCCAAAACTCTTTATTAATCGCTTTTGTAACAGTGTGATATCTTTGAGAAATTTTACGCCTAGTATCTAAAGCTATAATCTCTCCGTGCTTACAAACTAAATCACTCATGTTTTTCCTCCATTCTCAGCTCATCTGGAAGGAAGGCATTTATTTCATCTTCAGAAAAACTGTTATCCTTATCTACATTTAATGCCTTTCTTGCCAATTTCACCGCTTTATTCGTAGTATTCGGAGCAGATTGATATATTTTATCTAATTCTTTAAGTACGTCCTCGTACTGTGTTAGCAAATTATTTACCGAATCACACCCCATGTGTATTTTTAAAATGATTAAATACAATTGGTCACGAATACATAGCAGCTTATTTGCTGTATCTTTATTACTTAGTGTCATCTGATGTAAATCAAACGATTTAAAATAAGCACTGACAAATATTGTAACAAACGATAATATTGCAGATATTATTTTAATCCAAAATTGATTAGTGAATATCAATGATAATATACCAACCGATGTTGCAGATGCGGCAATAATATTAAGTGTTTCTAAAAGCTTATACTGCCTTGTGTAAATATCGCATTGCTTCTCTTGAATTTTATGCGACCATACGACACTTGCATAGCTGCGTTTAACTGAGGTTTCCAAAGTTTTATAATTATTTTCCGTAATAATTTCACCATCCTTACTTTTCCAACTGTGCTTGTAACTCTCTAAAGCTATCTAAGGCACTCTGCAAGTTTTCTATAATGTCTTCTGCCAATTCATCTGGAGAAGGAAGATTATCAAGGTCAGCGAGCGACTTATCCTTAATCCAAAAGATATCAAGACTTGTCTTATCACGTTCCAATATTTCTTCAACGCTAAACTTTCTAAAGCGTCCGTCTGGATTGTTTTCTGACCAAGTTTCGGTGCGTTCGTGACGATTAGATGGATTATAGCATCTTATGAAATCCTGTAAATCTGCATCAGTCATTGGATGTTGTTTCAAAGTAAAATGTACATTGGTTCGGAAATCGTATATCCATATTTCCTTTGTCTGTCTTTCAGGACTTGCAGGCCTTTTATCAAAGAATAATACATTAGCTTTTACACCTGGTTTATAGAAAATTCCTGTAGGTAGTCTAAGAATAGTATGAAGTTCTGTTGTTTCAAGAAGTTTCTTTCGAATAATTTCTCCCGCACCTCCCTCGAACAAAACATTATCCGGAAGAACCACTGCAGCTTTACCTGTAGATTTCAAAATCGTGTTGATATGCTGAATAAAATTAAGCTGTTTATTGGAACTTGACGTCCAAAAGTCCTGACGATTATATACAAGATCTTCATCTTCTTGCTCACCGTATTCATTTGTAAAAGTGATAGATGATTTCTTTCCAAATGGCGGATTAGTTAATACATAATCCACACGATAGCCAGGGTCTGTTAGTAACGCATCTCCAAGAGTAATTGGAGCTTCTGTGTAAATATCTCCTATGTTATGCAGATATAGGTTCATTAAAGCTGTCTTGAAAGTTGCACCAACAATCTCGTTTCCATAGAAAGTATGATCTTTTAAGAATGCTTTTTGCTCTCTGTCTAGCGTATAATTATTCGGATCAGAAATGTATGACTGAGAAGCAAGGAAAAAACCACCGCTGCCACAACAAGGGTCTGCAATGGTTTTCATTGGCTCAGGTGCAATACATTCAACCATTGCCTTAATCAAAGGACGAGGAGTAAAGTATTGTCCGGCACCACTTTTGATATCTTCAGCGTTTTTCTGTAATAGTCCTTCGTAGATTTCACCTTTGACATCGGAAGACATTGCTACCCATTTTTCGCTTTCAATCATTTGAACAACTCGATAGAGAATTGCAGCATTACTAATCTTATTGGTTGCTCCTTTAAAAATCTGTCCGAGCATACCAGGTTTTTCACCAAGTGTTTCTAAAGTGTTTTTATATTGTTCTTCAAGTTCAGCACCTTTAAGAGAGTTAAGGTCTTTCCATTGGTATCCTTCTGGAATACCTGCATCTCTGTTATAAGGCGGTCTTGAATACTCGTCTGCCATTTTGAGAAAAAGCAGATAGGTTAATTGTTCCAAGTAGTCTCCGTGAGAGACTCCGTCATCTCTAAGAGGGTTACACATTCCCCAGACTTTGGAGATGATTGCTGATGAATTTTCATTTGCCATTATATTAGTCTCCCTTCAAATGCTTGTTTTAGAATACTTTGTCTCAGTGCCTCTGCCTGTGACAGTGTGCAATCTATGGTTTGTTCAATGCTATCGAAAACAGATAAACGAGATTCGATTTCTGCAACTATTTCTTCTTGCTCTTTAAAAGATGTAAATGGAAACCGTAGTGCACGAACCCTTTCCTTATTTAGAGCCTTTTGATTATTACCAGAACCAACACGTCTTGTGTTCTCATAATTCAAAAGTAAAAAATAATAAATATATTTGGACGAACAAGGTGTTTCTGATACTAATATTGCAGCAGTATTTTGGTTATGGGCAGCTTTGGTATTTAGAATAGCTGCCTGTCCTCTTGTTTTTCCTTCCCCAATCATAGCAAGCATAACTGTACCAATAGGATGTACATTAGTGGATGAATGTAATATTCCATCTTCTGTCACCTGCTCCCTTGTAGAATATATATTGTTAAAATGCACCTCACCGCTACTTACCCAGTTAATATTTCCGTTCCAATATTCTGGAACTCGTCTACTAGGTGTTGCACCGACTTGAACCTCGAACACTTCGCCTAATCTAACTTTCTTCCATTCTTTAGGCATTGTGAGAGATATTTCATTTTCATCACCTGACGTATCCTTAAAAACTTCATTATTGCGTTTTATTCTTTCAAAATCGTCTCTTGGATTTTCGTTATGATGTTTATCTCTCCAAGAAAAAGTTAGCTTTCCTTCAAACGCATCTTTCAGCACTGCCTGTTTATATAAATTCAATTGTTGCTGTGTTGCTTTTAAGGTCTTTACAGCATCATCCAAATCTGAAAACAATTCTTCAATCCTTGCTACAATGCGTTCTTGTTCTTCAAGTGAAGGAACAAAAATTTTAGATTCTTTAAGAATATTTGCATTTAAATGTGGTGTGCCAGTGCCTTTCTTTTTTGTGTTTAACAATAGATATTTACTTTCAATAAAGTACCTTAAGTAATCTGTAGATACTCCGTCCGCATAAATCTTAAAAAGAGTCGAACCTACAACCCCTTTAATGGCACGTCCAGTCAAACCCGAACGTGAACCATCACCAACAATCAACAAATCTCCTTCCTCGCAAAGAAGAGACTTTTCTGGTGATGCGTAATTATCTATTACTCCTTGTTCAAAAGCCTTAATATCCACATAAGGAAGATATCCTTCAGTGGGTTCTTTTACTTGTGATAGTGGTTTTTTACCTTTTTCCATATGAAGGATGGTGCCCAATTCAATTAGTTCCATTCGGTATCCTCCTTAAGCCACCAATGCGGCATTTAATTCATTTAATATATTTTTATAGTTATCGCCGAACGCCTCATAGAATCCAAGAAGCCCTCCTTTATGGTCAAAAGGAGTATAATCCAGATCTTCGTCTAAAATGCTTAGCGAAGAAATAATGTGATCTTTTATTAGTCTAAGCCATTCCATTTGTTCTTCAGTAAACTGAGTATGTCCGGCATTTTTCTTGAACGTCCATTCTTTGAAATTGGCATTTACCTTATCGGAAAATGTTGTTAGTTCGTCTGTTGCTCCAATTTCAAATCTTATGATTGAGATAAGGTCGGTAATCTGTGCTGTAGTACCACGCTTGACCTTATCCGTATACTTAATATAATAACAATCCCATAGACGCTCAATAGTTATATTTTTCTTTTTTAATTTTTCATATAATGCTTTGAGTTGCTCAATGACCATAGGTCTGTCTTTATAAGCTTCATTGTAAATGATGCGAAGTGCAATAATCTCATTCTTGTTATCTTCAATGAATTCTTTAAATGTCTGAATAACCTTATCTGCATTTTCTTCTTTCTGTGAATCAAAGCCTGCAAAGATGACTGAATCAAGGGTAACGGTATCAATGATTTGATCATGGCTCCTGCGAATGTTCTCAATGAAATCTCTTACATCCGAATTAAAGAAAGGCTGTGTTGCCTCTTTAATTAATTCTTTCTGAGCGTTTGCAATATCATCATCAGACGGAATACCACTTGAAGCTATAGTTTTTGCTCTATCATTGATTACATCTTCATCAAATGCATTGAGAAGATTATTTGCAATGTTACGGGCAGACGCACCAACATTCTCTGTAAATTCCCTATGTTCCTTTTCTGTCATCTGCTTATCCAAACGAGACACACGATTTGCAAGAGATGTCAGAGTGTCTTCGCTCTTATCACCTAAGGCAACATTCATCATTAATTCTCTCATTGAAACAGTAGGTTTACGCTCAAGGCTTCTTGTTTCCGATTTCTTTGATTTTGTAACACCGACTGCATCAACAATAACAAAGTGGTCTTTATTCTCTGTAGCAGAAGGAGTAACCTTCTGAAGGTCATCTACACCGATTGTTCTGGTTCCTCGTCCAACCATCTGTTCAAAGTAATTCTTACTACGCACATCTCTCATGAAAATTAAGCATTCAATAGGTTTGACATCTGTTCCGGTCGCTATCATATCCACAGTAACTGCAATACGAGGATAATAGTCATTCCTAAATGAACTTAAAACACCTTCAGCATTCTCAACAGAGTAAGTTATCTTTTTGCAGAATTCATTTCCTTCTCCAAATTCTTCACGGACAATATTGATAATATCATCTGCATGGCTATCCGTTTTTGCAAAAATTAGAGTCTTAGGAACTTCTTTTCTTCTTGGAAACAGTGTTGTAAACAGTGCATCTTTGTAAGTTTTGACGATGGTTCTTATCTGACTTGGATTTACGACATCTTTATCAAGCTTGTTTTTGTCGTAATCCACATCCTCGTCCATTTGTTCCCAGCGTTTTTCTCTTGATAAACGGTCACGGTATTCGATTAACCTTTTTAAAATATGACCGCCTTTCTGAGAAACCTCCGTTTCAATAAGGAAAATATCCTCTCCGACATTTACACCATCGATAATAGCCTGTTCTCTTCGATACTCGCTGACAACATTCTCGTCAAAGAAAGCAAATGTTCTTTTGTCCGGTGTTGCAGTAAGTCCAACTAAAAAAGCATCAAAGTATGTAAGCACCTGCTGCCATACGTTGTAAATAGATCTGTGACATTCATCAATGATAATACAGTCAAAAAATTCTGGTGGATACTTCTCGTTATAAACAACTTCTTTAGGAGCTTTAGTGTCAGCAGTTACATATTCATTGAATGATTCTTCTTCTGCAGATTCATCCATATCTTCCTCTTTTAAAATAGAATACATTCTCTGGATTGTACTTATGCATATTTGTACATCGTTTGGTATATATGAACTCTTTAATCTTCGAACTCCGTACAACTGTGAAAAAGAGCGTGTATCATCATTTGGAGTATAGGCAAGAAATTCTCTTTCTGCTTGTTCTCCAAGACTTTTAGTATCAACAAGGAAAAGAATTCGATTCATTTTTGCATATTTTAATAATCGATATGCTTCCGTAATAGCAGTAAAAGTCTTTCCAGCACCAGTAGCCATCTGCACAAGAGCACGAGGTCTGTTCTCTGAGAATGACTTATCCATATTTTTTATAGCATTTATCTGGCAATCACGAAATCTCGTAGTATCAAGCTCTGGGAAATTCTTCATATTATTACGAATTGTGTCTGGTGCAGCAAGCAAAGAACGTAAATATTCCGGTCTATGAAAAGAGAAAACCTTTCGGGATCTATACTTAATATCCTTATAGTCAGTAAATCGAATCAGCTTGTCAGTTGCCTCATAAGCAAATCTAATTTCATATTCATGGTTAATCCACTTGAAGGTACTGTTTGCATATCTAGCAGACTGCTCCTCAACAGTAGTAATATTTTCTCCGACTGAACTCTTTTTAGCTTCAATAACACCTACTGGGTTTCCATCCACAAAAAGAGCGTAATCAACAGGTCCAGTGCTGGTAGGAAATTCTCTTATTGCTACACCTGCGGACGCACTAAGATTAAGCTGTGATACGTTTTGAATTATCCATCCCGACTGATTTAATTTTTCATCAATTATAATTCTTGCTTCTTGTTCTGGTGTCATCTTAAACAACCTCTCTACCTGTTTTATCTATATTTCATTCCATGCCTTTTCTAAGCTGTTAAAATCTAATTCATGTGATTCGCAAAAATCTTTGATTTTCTTCATAGCAATCATATTTGGCTTACTCTTTCCGGTTTCCCATCTATTTACTGATGAAAAGGAAACTCCAAGTTCTCGGCCAAATGCTTCTTGTGATAAAAAACATTTCTGACGAATTTTCTTTATTTCTTCTGAATAAGTCATGTTTATTTCTCCTTGTGCTGTATGTCAACGATATAGCGTTATTATAGCACAAACTTATGAATTTTTCTACCTCTTAGATCCTCCGGTCTATATGACTTGGAGGATTTTTTATTTTTATTCTTCAAGAACGTCCTTTTAGTTATCTTCCCGTGGCTATTAGTTAGAGGGAAATTTAAAAATTTTTCTTGAAGGGGTAAAAAAGCAAACATTTTTCTTTGCCTGTAACTTGTAAGGAAAAAAGATTTTAAGAATTGGTACTTAAACGTATCGGTTTTGTCCTTCCACTATTGAAGACGAAATAAAGGAGGGAATTCATATGGTAAAAGCTGAAAATATACCGCCATATCTAAAAGCAAATGCCAAATGGTGCAACTGGAGGTACGAGAATAGAGATTCTGGAATGACAAAAGTTCCATACAATCCAATGACTAACGCTCACGCTTCAGTGAAAATCCCAAGCTCTTTTACTGACTTTGATTCAGTAATTAATGCACTGAATGGTTACGATGGTATTGGAATTCGTGTGGACGGTAAGTTGATTGCTATTGACCTAGACCACTGTATTGAAGACGGAAAGCTCAGTTCTTGGGCTGAAGATATTACATCTCATTTCGGAAATACATACATAGAGATAAGTCCTAGCGGAGCAGGACTGCGTATCATCGTATTTGCATCTGACGCTTATGTCTATGACAAAGACACTTACCATGTCAAGAAAGGTGATATTGAGGTTTATGTTGCAGGTGCTACCAATCGATTTGTCACTATCACAGGTGATGTATATCTTAAAAATGAAATAGCAGAAAATACAGATGGTTTACAGTGGCTGCTTGATACATATATGAAAAGAAAAGTACCGACAATTAACGATTTGAATTTTGAAAACAGGCCATCCCTGTTATCTGATGAAAGTGTCATTGCTAAAGCAACGGTATCTAAGCAAAGTGAGAAATTTCAAAAGCTGTGGCACGGTGATATTTCCGATTATCCGTCACAGAGTGAAGCAGACTTAGGACTTGTATCTATACTCTCATTCTATTGCAACGGAAATAAAGAACAGATTGACAGAATGTTTCGTGAGTCTGCCTTGTTTCGTAGCAAATGGGACGAAAGACATGGAAGCAAAACTTATGGAGAAATGACGATAGATAAAGCATTGTCGGGTATGAAAAACTTCTATTCTCCGATAGTTCCTGCTCCTGCAAATGAAGATTTTGATGATGAAATGAATAGGCTTATTGCTTTAAATCCTGAAGATATTACAAAGTATCCTTGGACGGATATCGGTGCAGGAATGCTTTTTGCAGATTTTTATAGAAACTGTCTTCGCTATGTGCCTGAGCGAAAGTCGTGGTTTTATTACGAAAACGGCATATGGAAACAGGATGTCGGCGGACTGAAAGCCATGAAGTTATGTATGAATCTTGCAAATCTTCTACATATGTATGCTTTGAAAATTACAGACGAGCATAAACGAAAAAGCTATATGGACTATTCCAAACGATGGCAGTCACATGGGTGCAGAGTCAATATTCTAAAAGATGCACAGGTGTATCATCCCATTTCCGTATCAGAATTTGATACCGATCCATATATCTTCAACTGTAAAAACGGAACACTTCGTGTGGATACCTTTGAATGTCTGGAGCATAAAAGCAGTGATAAATTAACGAAATTTTCCAATGTCATATATGACCCAAATGCCAAAAGTCATAGATGGGATAAGTTTATCTCAGAGATCATGTCCGGAGATAAGGAAAAAGCAAAATTTCTGCAGAAACTATTTGGTTACGGACTTACAGGAGATACAAGACATGAGTGTATGACCATTCTCTATGGTGCAAGTACACGCAATGGCAAAGGAACACTCTGTGAAAGTGTATTAAAGGTACTTGGCTCTTATGGTTGTACGGCAAGGCCCGAAACACTTGCTCAAAAGAATAATGCAAACAGTTCTCAGCCAACCGAAGACATTGCCCGTCTTGCAGGAGTGCGATTTGTCAATATCTCGGAACCCGGTAAAGGACTTGTCCTTAATGCTGCACAGGTAAAAAGTATGACAGGTAATGACACAATAAATGCCCGTTTTCTTCATGAGAACAGTTTTGATTTTCAGCCATTGTTCAAACTTTACATCAATACCAATTATCTGCCTGCAGTCAATGATACGACCATTTTTACAAGTGGTCGAGTCATCATTGTTCCTTTTGAAAGGCATTTTGATGAGTCGGAACAGGACAAGTCTTTAAAGCAGGAATTTTCAAAGCCAGAAGTACAAAGTGCTATTTTGAATTGGCTACTTGAAGGTTATGCACTACTACAAAAAGAAGGACTTGTACTTCCACAGTCCGTAAAAGATGCAACGGCAAGATATCAGCATGACAGCGATAAGATGGTCCTCTTTATGGAAGACTGCATGGAACAAGGGGACTTTGAAGAAAGGACTTCTTCTGTATACAGACGCTATAAGGATTGGTGCGCCGAGAACGGTCACTATGCCGAAAGCATGAAGAACTTTAAACAAAGCCTTGAAACCGTGGCAACCGTAGTCAGGAAAAGACCGAAAGGTGGCGGAGAAAAAACCACAATGGTCACAGGGTACAGATTGCTTTCGGATTTTCTTGAATAAGTATTTGGGGCATTGTGGCAAGTATATACAGTTAATTTAAAATTCTACTCTCTATAGAGAAAATATATATTTATCTGCCCCATTGCCCCAACTGTGAAGACCTGCAAATAAAAGTCAAGCCCTAAAATGAAAAAACAGAAAAAATTTTCTGAATAAAAATTGGTACGACAAAAAGACTGCCTCAGCAGCCTAAAAAAATAAAAGTGGGTTGGCAACCTTGACAGAACATCATAAAAATGCCCTGTATGTCGTGCCGACGGTGAGGAACTCATGAATAGACAAATCCAGTTACCGTCGAGTCAGCCATTTTAGCATTTTTATGATAACCTGTCAAGGTCAAGCGGCTGCGCCGTGCCTGGGTTGTCCCCGGTTCAGAATCTATGAATAGACAATCATGTAAGGGGTGTTTCTGTAGTATGTAGTACTTCTTTTACTTTCGCATAATAAATGCGCAGAAACTTGTTTGCAGCTGCGTTCATGTACGAGTAATAGTGCTTGCCTTCTGACTGTTTCCTGATCAGGAAATCATAAACAGGATTGTCCTGTGGCTTATTCTGCAGCAGTACCTTCATAATAATGAACAACGTGCGTCGGAGAGCTCCGGAACCTTTCTTTGTCATCGGATTTGATCTGGTAGTTTTCTGACCTGAATCGTTATTCTCGCTGTCATAGCCAAAATAAGCAGTAATTGCTTTTCTGCTGTGAAAACGTCTTGGATCTCCGATTTCAGCCATAAGCTGAGGACCTACAGCTTTTCCAACACCATACATATTCATTACAGTATCGTATTCGGGAAGCTGAGAAGCAACACGGTTCATTTCAGTCTGGATGGCATGACAGTTCTCTGTAGCAGAAACAAGCATTTTAGCAGCTTGTACAACAGAGAAAACTATTGCTTCATCAGAAGAAACGCTGCTGACACATTCCTTTGAAAAAGCGTATATTTTCTCACATGGTGATTCTGTGAAGTGATATGAGTTGTTGCTGCACCACTTCTTGTATTTCCTTGCAAAAGCCCTTATGGTAAGCTTGGAAATTATGTCACAGTGAGGGAATTCCAATACAAAGTCCACCCACTTTTCATGCCCATCTGATTCTCTGGAAGGTGATGTAAACAGTTTATTGACTCCCGGAAAAGTAAGGTCAAGTAACGAAATCAGATTATTATTCATCATGGTTTTCAACTTGATTGACTGCTGATATTGTCTGTTCAGCAGTTTTAAGGATTTTCTCAAATCTTCCTGAGGAGTATATTTCTTCGAGTCATGCCAGTAAGTTAACGCATATGAAGCGATTTTTACCGAATCCTTTTTATCTGTTTTTGGCTTTCTTAACGTGTTTCCACCGAAGTCACTTATCAACACAGGATTGACTACGGAAACAAATATATTTTGTTCGTGGAGGCAGCGGGCAATGGGTTCAAAATAGTTTCCAGTTGCCTCCATGACAACCTTTGTCTCACCAGGAAGTTTCTTGATTGAATCAGCTAACGCTCTTAAATCACTTCCGGTGTGAGCAACATCAAAAGGCGAAGCCACAACCTCACCATAAGGGCGAAGTACAGCAACTGTACTTTTACCTTTGGAAACATCAATACCTACTGCGTTCATAATAATCTACATCTCCTGATTTGATATTGTAATCGGGCAAACCATGCTTTACTCATTACCTATTCAATCTGTTTGGTGACACGAACGCACATTATTCTGTGGCTCAACCTGCATAAACCGAACGCTATAATGAAAGCATGGGTGACTGTCTTCGTTACGGGCGCTTTGTCCCAGGGAGGTGATCGTCAGTCCAATTACTGCTTTCAGTATAGCTTAAGTAACAAGTGCGTGTAAACCCTTACCGGCTTGTAAGGTCTTACCCGACTAATTATATTGTAACAGGAGGTGATGCGTATGTGCTAGATAACCTAAGAACATCAACGATTAAGGCAACAGCCTGGAAAGGAGCAGACACATGAGCAAATACAGATTTGATACATCTATCTTCGACCGATATGTACATGACATGAAACAAACAGCTCAATACCAGCCTGTGGTTATGCTTGCAAACCGTAAAGGAAAAGCTTTTCTTGTACAGTGCAGCACCAAGGCAGACCATGCTTGCTGGAGCATTGTCGGAGATTTATTCGATGCGACATTTCTATCCCGTAAGGACTTAGAAGATTTTATTATCAGCAACAACCTTCACGAGTGGACGGAAGAAGATGACAGGATATACAATAAAAAGCTTTCTAATTTCTGTCAGAACAAGTGTCGCATTGAACTTTAACCCCTAGGGGCGGTGCAAATCTCAACGCTTTCTTTTATCGTGGAACGGCGTGGGGTTTTGTGTACAAACAAGGCGAAATCAAAGGGGTAATTAAACCCAAATCAAACACATTAATTTTTTATGAGAAAATGGAGGAATTAACACATGAACATTGATAAGAAAGTTGCACATTATTTACGCAATACATGGATCGATTTTCAGACATTCTATATTCTGGATATCATCCCTCAAAACAAAGATGAGGCTGTTGTTATTCTTTGCCCACTATATCCAACTGAAGACAAAGTGTTCTTTGTCTGGTATCAGGGTAAACAGTATCCTTATCAGTCATTTGATCATATGATGGATGCACTTATAGAGTGCAGACATATCTCACCCGGAGAAGCTGATTCTCTTAAGAAAAAATATATTAACACCAATGCAAAGGAGATTTAAGATTATGAATTACGACACTTTTACAATTGAATCCGAATCCTACAGAAAAGCATTCTGGAACACGATGATGAAAGGAAAAGGTGTTCCGTATAGCACCATGGGAAAAGGAAACGCCGGAAGTGATATGTTCGTTATTCCATACGACAGTAATCGTATGTTTATGGATGCATTAAAGAAAGAATGTATCTTCAGAAATATCGGTACAAGCATTACCACTATTGACTCTGATTTGGATATTTGGCTTTCTGATAGTGATGAGCCAGCCGAATGGATAGTAAGCAATACCGACCGTTTTATCAAAGATGTAGCATCATCTTTCACTAAGAAAAAGGTGAAATGCCACAAACTTGCCATCATCGACAGAATGGATATGGATTTTATGCAGGATATGAAATTCGACATGGAAGACTTCCTTGTAAACCGCTTTGCTAAAAGATTTGGTAAAGCTGAGGAAGATGCATTTGTAAATGGTACTGGTGTAGATATGCCTACAGGAATTCTACACGATGCCGATGGTGCTGAGGCCGGAGTAACGGCAGAAGCACTTACCTATGATGATGTCATTGCACTTTACTTCTCGGCAAAACCAGAATATCGCACTAAGAGTGTATGGCTAATGAATGATGAAACTGCACAGAAGTTACGCACTCTTAAGGATAAGGACGGTAACTATATTTGGAATCACAGCAATGACACTATCATGAGCAGACCTGTGTACATCTGCAATGCAATGCCAAGCACAGATAAGATTATCGCATTTGGTGATTTCAGCTATTACTGGATCATCAACCGTATGCCAATCAGCGTACGTGCTTTAACAGAGTTATTTACCATGCACCATCAAGTGGGATATCTTGCACATGAGTATCTTGATGCAAAACTAATACGTTCTGAAGCTGTCAAGGTGCTTCAGCTTAAATAAGAACAAACGAAACGAGGTGGATTCAGTGGAAAGTAAATCCGGTGTAACTGAACTTCAGATCGGGAATACCTTATTCATCGTTGAGTACGAAACAAGTGATACGGCTACAGAAACAGCCTATGATAAGGTAAAAAGGCTTATTACAAGCCATGCAACCGACCATGAAAAGTTATCAGAAATAACACAATTATCAGCGTAATATAACTCGACTAATGCCGAATAGTACGGTAATATGACAATACCCTATATAGGGTGTTCCGCTTGAAGGCTGTCGGAAAGGAATAGAAAGTGAATAATTTAAACAGACAGCCTTATGATGCAGCCCCTGAAAAGAAAACTGCACTTTATTGCAGATTATCTCGTGATGATGAACTTCAGGGTGACAGCAACAGTATAAAGAATCAAAAAGCAATATTAAAAAAATACGCTGATGATAACGGATTTACTAAAACTGAATTTTTTGTTGATGACGGTGTGAGTGGTACAACCTTTGACAGACCGAGTTTTCAAAGAATGATAGCAGAAATGGACGCAGGTCATATCGCAACGATTATTGTAAAAGATATGAGCAGACTCGGTAGAGATTATCTCAAGGTAGGTTATTACACGGAGATTGCTTTTCCGGAAGCTGAAGTCAGATTTATTGCCATCAACAATGGAGTTGACAGTGCCAATCAGCAAGAAAGTGATTTTACACCATTTCTTAATATTATTAATGAATGGTACGCCAAGGACACGAGCAAGAAAATCAAAGCCGTGTTTAAGGCTAAGGGTGAATCGGGAAAGCCATTGTGTACAAATCCACCTTATGGATATATGAAAGGCCCTAAGGATAAGAATCATTGGATCTTGGATGAACCTGCCGCAGAGATCGTAAAAAGAATATTTCAACTATGTATTGAGGGATATGGTCCAAGTCAGATTGCAAAGAAACTTGAGAATGACAAGGTACTTACACCTTCATCCTATTTCAAAGAAATCGGCTTGTATCCGACAGCACCTACCACCGAAGAGCCTTATGCATGGGTGCCTAGGACGGTAGCAGATATTCTCGACAGGCAGGAATACCTTGGTCATACGATCAATTTCAAGACAAGGAAAAAATCCTATAAGTTAAAGAAAACAATCAAGAACGATCCATCAGAGTGGCAAATTTTCAAAAATACACATGAAGCTATTATTGATGAAGATACATTTCAGACGGTAAAGCGAATTCGTGACGGAAGACGCAGACCTACACCGCTCGGAGAAATGCCAGTATTGTCCGGCATGGTATTCTGTGCAGACTGTGGTTCAAAGTTATATCAAGTCAGAGGCAAAGACTGGAGTCATGACAAAGAATATATGGTCTGTGCCAACTATCGCAAACGAAGTAAAGACATCTGCACCTCTCATCAAATACGCAATGTGGATATTGAAAATGTCCTGCTTTACATGATTCAGCAGGTGACAGCGTTTGCTAGAGAGCATGAAGATGAGTTTGTTGAGATGGTTACAAAATCCAACGCCAAAGCAGTCGAACGTGAAATTCGTGAAAGCAAGAAAGAATACGAACAATCACAGACAAGGATCAGCAAGCTCGATACCATCATTCAAAAGTTGTACGAAGACAATGTTGAAGGTAAAATCAGTGATGAGCGTTTTGCGAAAATGTTAGCAACTTATGAAACCGAGCAGAATCTACTAACGCATCGTCTTGCAGAACTTCGACATATCATTGATGCAGCCAAACAGAAATCCTCTAACGCAGACAGTTTCCTTCGATTGGTTAAGACTTACACAGATATCAAGGAACTTAATGCTGAGATCATCAGAACTTTTATTGAAAAGATATATGTTTACGGAAATGAGAAGCCATGGGACAGAAACACTAAAAAGCTAAAGATAATTTTCAACTTCATTGGTGAAGTACATATTCCAAGCAATGTAAAAAAGGCATAGCCGATTATTACGACTATGCCGATATTTTACAGGATTACAAATCCCTTATTGAGTTGCCCTTTTCCGTGCGAGTTCTTTTTTTGCTTAATAACGCCAATGCAAACGGCGAGCCTTATGAATAACAGATCATTTATCCTTTGTTTTTTTTGACACGCTTACGGCAACGGCACCAAGCAGCAACATTGTCAATGCTGCACCTGCTCCTAAGCCTGTGTTAGGTGACTTATCACCGTCTTTGTTTACATTTTGAACTGCTGTCTGTGAGCTGTTTTGTAAGCTATCATCTTTTTTACCAGTGCTGTCTGGTGATATATCTGATGAACTTTCAGGTGTTTTTGTACCAAGGACATAGAAAGGTGCATCGTCTGTGACAAATGATATTTCTGCATCAGACTCTTCACATTTAAGACTGCTTACTGTACCATCAGCTTTAACGGAATTTACCTGATCTTTGTCTGTGTTTATCGTTACCTTTATTCCATTTGCCGGCAGAATAGAATCTCCGTCAATGTAATAAATATGAAATGCTACGGTGTTTTCAGACTTTTTTCCCATGACGCTGTTTAACCAGTCAAGAGCTTCCTTCTCTGTGACCTGATCCACCGCAAGATTTTTATCTTTATCGGCATTCTCGATCTTCACGCTTGTGCCATCTGGAAAATCAATAACAGCATTTCCATCGTCGTCAACAGGCACACTGTTCCATGGAACATCTTCTGTATAGACCGCATAAACATTTCCATTTGCAGTTGTATTATTATCATCAAGCTTTGCCTCGGCCGCATAAGCACCAGAAGGTATGCTTAATGCAAGCACAAGAGCAAGAAATGAAGTCATTTTTTTCATTGGTCTATTTGACCCCCTATCTGTGTATTCAAGGAAGCCGCACCTGCACTATAATAAGTGTGCGGCTCGTAACCCATGATCTTAAGCTTTATCTTTGTACCGACCTTCGGCGTTTTTGAGAGCGTAACATATTTCACATACTCGTTTGGCTTGATAAGACCAGTTTCTCCAAGCATATTTCCCTGTTCGTCAAACACTCTGAGCTTTATCCAGGCATTGTTGCCCTCGATATTTGTAAGATATACTATTGCCTTATCGCCTTCCATAGTGACGTTTCCGCACACCGCAAAATCATAGCTCATATCATCTCTGTTCGGAGAGCTATAGCCTAAATTTTCCGAAACCTCAGGCTTGCCATGCTGTGCTGTGCTTTCAAAAGGCGGTGGAGTAAATTCTGCACTTTTTTTATCATTTGGACGGCACAATGCAAATATCATCACGCCAATGGTAACTGCAAAACAGACCATAAGCACTGAAACGATCAGCTTTCCGTCATTTTTTTGCTTATCCATCATAAGCCCCCTGATATGAATACTTTTTAATTACGCTATCGGTACAATCTCAATATCATTGTTTCTTACTACCCTCCATGCTACATTTGATCCTGTTACATAATAAAGAGTTGTATCAACATGGGTAGAAACAACCACTGCGTCAGTTACTTATTGAATGTCTTCAGAGATCGTTACTGTGATAGTGCCAAGATCTGTATTGTTTGTTTCTATCCCTGCTCCACTTACACTGAAATGTGTTGAATCTTTAGGTGCAGCGTCAACAGCAGTGCCTTCGGCTGTTTCCAATAAAATAACATTTTCATAAAACATGCCGTTAAGTCCTTCGACCTTTGATGCAAAATTCAACTGTGCTTTAATAGCCGAATTTGAATGGTTTGTTACAGTTATCTCCTTAGGCTCATCCCACCAGCATGCAGACTCTGTGGTATAGCTATGTGTTTCAGGATCCCATACTTTATGTCCGCCAAAGTAGGTAAAATTCATTTCCTCCCACTCAACGTCCACAGACATTGTCGTTGACTTGGAATCAATATAGCTTCCTGTAACCTTGATATTTGTTGGTTCGCTGCCGTCATTTTTTTCTGAATTTACCGCATATGCTGTAACCACGCTAGTGCTTGCAAGCACTAATGCGGTGATGATCGCAAATTTGTTTTTCATGATAAATTCCCCCGTTATTTATTTTTCAACAGTGACAGTTATTTTTGCCACCATATCGACCATTGCTTTTTCACCTGATTGCGGATCATAACTTAAAACTCTGAAATTTGCGTCTGTATAAGTGCCTTCACTAAGTTTGTCCGCCTCGCCCTCAAGCAAAGGAAGCGTTTTAAGCTGATTACCTGGTTTTATAGTACCTGAGCGTGCGATGATCTCACCATTTACCTCGATACAAAGCACGATATCCTGAGTTGAACTGCTTGGATGCTTATAACTAAAATAAGCCGTTTTATCAGAAAGCTTGATATTCACTGTATTTTCGTATTCAAGAGAAATTCCTCCGCCACCCTCAGGCACATCAAGACTTCTGCTGTTGTCATCCAAAGGTTCAGCATTCTGCTCTGTCTGCTGAGGTGCATAATCAGGTACTAGAGATTTTGTTTCTGACTTTCTGAAAAACACAGCCCAAATCGTAATGCCTATGCAAAACATCATGCCCAGAATAAGTGCAGCTATTATGATCTTTTGTTTTTTTGCTTTATTCTCATTATTCTCCATCATTATCCTCCTGCTTGTGCATTAGCCAGACATTCCTGCTAAATAGCATTAATGTTCACAATAATCGTACATTGTTATTAACAAAAAGTCAACAACATTTGCACAAGTGGTAATAATAATGCACAAGCGGTAGTTTTTTTGATACATATGGCATTCATTTTTTGACAGTTCAACATCTCCGTGACCATTAAAGCACAACAAAAACGATAGCTCTCATAATAACACCGTTACTTTTTTATTAATAGATAATACTTGAAATCTTCGGGATAATATAGTATAATAGCCTTATATGTTGTTATCCTGATAGGAAAACTCAGGCAGAAGGAATGGTGATAGTATGAAAAAAGGAGTTATCTCTGTGAACTCAAATGCAGAGAAAACTATTATTGCAATGACGATATCCGTTGTTCTTGCCATTATTTTTGACGGCAAAAAGAAAAAGCCTGCAAAGCGCAAAAGTTTTGCTCAGCGTGTTTCAAAGCACTATAAAACTATCGACAATATAATGCTTATGACAGTTGCAAAGGACGTCAAGAAAAAAGAGCAGGAACGTGCGGCTCTTAAAAAGAAAAATTCATACAAGACCAAGCTCCGTGACCTTGAGATACAAGACGCTGAGTTTATTGAACTGTAGGTGATATCATGACGGAATATTTCAAGCGTTACCGCAGTTTTGTTGCAAGCTGTCTTGATGATAAAGACTGCGACTTTGCAAAGCTCCTTGATTATCACAAAGAACATATCGCTTTTTTTCAGCACGAACGGCTGATACATCTTATCGTGACGGTGCTTTTTGCACTTTGTACTGTCATGACGTTCATTGCCATTGCAGTTTGGCAGGTCATGATACTCATACCCCTTGCCATTGCGTTTCTCGTACTGCTTGTGCCTTATATAAAGCACTACTATTTTCTTGAAAATCAGACTCAGCTTCTTTATAAGGACTATGACAAAATATACAGACGAGTACATAATTTTGGACTTGGCAACGAGAAAGGCGTGAAATAATGGAGTACACAAAATACACCAAGGAGCAGTGGAAAGGCAGCGTCATAACCTCTCCCCTGCCGCCTACTCTCGTTACCTGCGGCAGTATGGATAAACCCAATGTGTTCACAGTTGCGTGGACAGGCATTCTCTGCACTCAGCCGCCTGTTACCTACATCTCCGTCAGACCTGAGAGATATTCCCACGAGCTTATCACTCAAAGCGGTGAGTTCGTAATAAATCTGCCGACCAGAGAGCTTGTGAAAGCTGTGGATTGGTGCGGTGTAAAAACTGGCAGAAAAGTGGATAAGTTCAAGGAAATGCACCTTACCGCAGAACCGTCCGCAAAGGTATCGGCACCTTTGCTGGCCCAGTCCCCTGTGAATATCGAGTGCAAAGTAAGAGAGGTCGTGAGCCTTGGTACACATGATATGTTCATTGCTGACATTGTGGGGCTTGACGTTGCAAAAGAACTTCTCGATGAAAAGGGCAAGCTTTGTCTTGATAAAGCGGGGCTTCTTGCCTACGCTCACGGAGAGTATTACGGACTTGGCAAAAAGCTTGGCACGTTCGGCTACTCAGTAAGGAAAAAGAAAAACAACAAAAATATCAGAAAAGGAAAATAGAGTTATGAAAAAAATTCTCAAAGCCGCACTTGCGCTAGCTATATGCTACAGGCTCAGACCTATCAAAGCATACGCATGGAGCGGCACTACTCACGAGGACATTGTGAAAAAATCACTTGCACTTCTGGAAAAGGAGAAAAAGCAGAAGCAGGTGACATTCTATAAAGACTATCACAGCGAGATACTCAAGGGCTGCACACAGCCTGACGAGGAGAACGATATGGACAAAGGTCATGGCAAGCATTATTACTCCTGCGTTAATCCAAAGGGCAAGGAGCTTCCTGAAACTAACGGCTATTACCGCAACCGCTTTGGTGACCTTGCAGTGAGCGCAAGAACTTGCCTCGAAGAAAACTACACCGCCGCAGTATCTCTTTACAAAAGCGGTGACATAAAAAACGCCATACGTGTTCTCGGCAGAGCCGCACATTTTATTTCAGACATGGGATGCACTGTTCACGTTTCAAACATGAAATATCAGGACAAGGCAAACAACGTGCATTACGCTTTTGAGAAGCACGTTTCCACCACCTGCACAAGACACACAGCCGACAGCTTCGACAAGCGTCTGCTGAAATACTACGGCAAGGATAACTTTGGCGAGGCTGCAAACAAGCTTGTAAAATACGCAGGCAAGTTCGTTGACACCATTTCTCACCTTGACCCAAGAGCTTTTGATGACGTTGCAAAGAACACTCTGCCTGTTACACAGCAGAATGTCACAGCGCTTCTTCTGAAATTCTATGACGATTGCACCTCTGACGCAGGCAATTACATACTTGACGGCAAGGCTTACACATTCAAAAACGAGATATCGGGACTTGTACTCACTGTTACCCCAAAGGGATTGCAGCTTGAAAAGCCTGACAAGGAGCTTGAACAGAAGCTGACGGTCTGTCTTACAGAGGACGGCACATTCGGTTTAAAGATAGGCGACGGCGGATATGTAAACGCATCCTGCAAGGGCTATGACTATCTGAAAATAGACGGCAAGCCTGTTCAGTTCAGGGTCACTGCTCTGGGGAAAAGACGTTTCAGAATATCCACTGAGTCCACAGACTATGTAAAGGTGCTTGCAAACTCAAAGGGCGGAAAGCTCTCATTTGCTGACCTTGAGCCTGAAAACTCAGCTCAGATCTGGATACTTAACTAAAAGAATACAACACAAAAAAAGGCAGACTCATCGTCTGCCTTTTTTTTACTGCAAATTATGTTTGCGTGTTATTATAAAGTTAGTCAACAAGAAATATGCCAAAATATATGCGAACTGATACATTGTCATAAACACAAGTCTTAGGTTGAATGCCACTTCTGTATCGGGCAAGCGTGACGTTGGCATAAAGAGCATATTCCACAGAGAAAGGTCGCCTGCCAAATTGCTTATCATTGAGGATAACATATTGCAAGCGAAGATTATGGCAAAGCCTGCAAGAACTTTGTGCTTGAAACAGTTTGAAAGGGAGATAACAAAATATAAGAATATCTGCATTCCTGCAAACAGCGTCAGAGTATACAGGCATATCAGAAACGAAGTGAGCGGTTCTTCAGCAAAGCCGTTGCCCAAAGCGTTTATAAAATCTCCCACAGAGTCAAGATATTCTGTTGGATCGATAAGCAAAAGCGAAAGCACAAAAACGATCATGCTTGCCGCTGACCATATCACAGAAGAAATGAACTTTGTGAAAATGTGATAATATGGCTTGACAGGTATTGTCAGCATAAGATAGCCCTCGTCAGTGAAAAGGGTCTTGTGAAAGTTGGTCAGCGATATGGTAAAGCCCACAGTGAACAACGCCCCCACGGCAATACCATAGGCAATGCACACAACAATGAATATCACCAGAAAATTAGGGCTTTTAACGCTCTCACCGTAACGGAGCATAAGAGAAAATATCAGTGCAACTATCATATATCCCACCACAAGAGGGAAAAATTTTCTTGCCGAGCGTTTAAGCTCATATTTCAAAAGCTTGCCTAACATCTGTACACCTCCCTGAAAAGCTGATCCACAGACTTGCCGGTTTCGTTATGGATAGCGTCAACAGATTTATGCAGCCTTAGCATACCATTTTGTATCATCACCACATCGTCAAGAACAGGCTCGATATCTGAGATAAGGTGAGTAGAAATTACCACAGCAGCTCTTTCGTTGTAATTTGAGATTATGGTGTTGAGGATATAATCTCTCGCCGCAGGATCAACGCCTGCAATTGGCTCATCAAGAAGATAAACGTCAGCCTCACGGCTCATAACAAGACAAAGCTGCACCTTTTCTTTTGTACCCTTTGACATTGTCTTGAACTTTGCCGCAGGGTTTATCCCCAGCCTGTTCATCATATCCTGAGCCTTTGCTACATTGAAATTGCTGTAAAAATCCTGAAAAAATCTGAGCATCTCATTTACTTTCATATCGTCAGGTATGAAATTTCTGTCAGGCAGATAGGAAACCACTTTTTTAGTTTCCACGCCAATAGGCATTCCGCATATGAGTATATCCCCTGCCGTAGGTTTTATAAGTCCACAGCAAAGCTTGATAAATGTTGTTTTTCCGCTTCCGTTCGGCCCTAGCAGACCGATAATTTTACCCCTCTCCAGCGCAAGGTCAAGATTGCTCAGCGCTGTAAAGCTTCCATACTGCTTTGTAAGCCCATAAGTCTGCAAAACAGTTTCCATGCTGTCCCCTCCTTTGTAGCAAAAAGCAGCAAGACTTTAACACGCCTTGCTGCCGCATTATTATCTTTCTTCACAAATAAGCTTGATCGCAGTTCTTTCCTCACCGTCGATCAAAACGCTTGCAAATGCAGGGATACAAATAAGATCAATGCCCAATGGTGCAAGATAGCCCCTTGCGATCGCTATAGCCTTGATCGCCTGATTGGCTGCGCCTGCGCCCACTGCCTGTACCTCAACTGCACCGCTGTCACGGATAACGCCCGAAACTGCTCCTGCCACCGAATTAGGGACAGACCTTGAAGAAACCTTTAGAATTTCCACTTGAATACCTCCATAAGTAAATTCAAAGAATTTACCCCACTTATTATACACACTATATTATACTACATACATAATAAAATTTCAAGCTTTATTAATACTTTTCGTTATTATCGCTTAATAACACGCTGTATATTTGTTGCTTTTCCCGATTTTTCATCAAATTTTACCACAACTCCGTTTATAAAGCAATCGTTTGTGCTTTCTGAAAACCTCACAGGGGTGCGATATTTGAACTTATTTATGACTATATCACTGTCTACCCCAAGTACGGAAAGCTCAGGACCTGTCATTCCAACATCGGTGATATAGGCGGTATGTCCGCCTAAGATCATTTCATCAGCCGTCTGAACATGGGTATGCGTGCCAAGCACAGCAGTGCATCGTTTTTGCAGATAAAAGCCCATAGCCTTTTTCTCAGAAGTTGCCTCCGCATGAAAATCAACGATTATATTAGGCGTATCAATGCTTTCAAGAAGCTTGTCAACATAGTTGAAAGGATTTTCCACTGCTTCCATATACATCGTTCCCATAAGATTTACCACGGCTATCTTATAAGGACACATATCGATATAAGTCACTCCATGACCCATAACGCCCTCAGGGTAATTGGCAGGTCTTAAAAGTTGCTCGTTTGTGTCATAAAGCTCCTCAGCCTCACGTCGTCTGAAAGAATGATTTCCCGTTGTTACAACGTCAGCCCCCATGTTGAGAAGCTGTCTGTAAGACTGCGGTGTGATACCATTGCCCTGAGCAGAATTTTCACCGTTCACCACGGTCACATCTATATCATATTCACGCTTCAGCTTATACATTCTGCTTTCAAGAAAATCGCAGCCGCTTTGTCCCACAACATCTCCGATAAAAAGTAAGTTCATTTGCTATCTCCGTTCTATACTGCATTTTACAGTTACTCTTATTATACACTATCCTTACTGCAAAATCAAGCAGACATCACAAAAAAAGGCGTTGTAAAAAAAACAGCGCTCAAAGAGCCGAGATTTCCTGCTTTTGGGAAATCTCGGCTCTTTTTTATGCCAGATCGCAAAAATAACTATTTTGGCTGAATTTTGGGTACAGCAAACACAGCGGCACAAAAGCTGCGTTTTTGCCGTGTTAAAAATGTGGAAAATATTTTAAATTTATGCCGCTTTTTTTATTGCAAGCTTTTTCAAGTGGAATTTATGAAGATTAAAACCACAGCAAATCATCGCAATTTCTAAATTCAAGGCTTTTGATCCTCTTCTGCGGGCTCTGGTATATGACCTGTTCCACTTGATAATGCCATTTGCACCTTCCGACTGGATACTTCGGTTCATACGCAGCAGTGCTCCGTGAATGCTGTTCAGGTTGCAGAGAACTTCCTTGTGGAACTTTGTCAGTTCTTCATTCAAGCGAATTTTACGGTTCCCTTTGCACTTACAGCATTTTTCTTTTTGCAGACAATTACTGCAATCTTCACATTGATAAAATTCTTCTGTTCTGCCATATTTGTTTCCTCTTACAGGTCTGCTGTAAAGATAATGAAACTTTTTTCCGTTAGGACATATTGGATCGCCATCTGTATCTATCGGAAAATTTACTGCTCTGTACGGATCATCTCGATATTTTTTGTCCTTGCTTTCCTTTTCATACATAGTAAATTTCATGTATTTTTTCATGCCGTGTTCTTCACAATACAGATAATTATTAAAGCTGCCGTATCCTGCGTCTGCTACCGGATATTCAGGATATTTTTCGTATATCTGATTGAACTTTTCTATCAAAGGCTTGAAACATTCCATATCAGATGCATATTGTTTTACGTCGAATACGGCGATATATTCATCACAGACACCTAATTGGATATTGTAGCCCGGAAGAAGCTGATCGTTACCCATATAGTCCTTTTTCATACGCATAAATGTTGCGTCATGATCGGTCTTGGAGTAACTATTGCGTTCATCTCCGCATATCTTTATGTGTTCTGCATACTTTTTTAGCCTTGAAATGTATTCCGAAAGCTTGTCATAATGCCTCTGTTCAATTGTTTTATGATGTCCCCGTCCCCGAATTGCAGTTTCCGGGTCAAAGCCGCAAAGCTTTACATATTGCTGCTGTATTTGCTCTAAATACTCAATAGCATATTCTTCACGAATGCCGAATTTTACGCAGAATGAAGAGATCTTTTCATTCATTTCACCAAGCAATTCTGTTATCCTTGCAAATACCTTCAGACGGTTTTTCTCACAGCTCTTTTTCCATACCCAGCTGTATTTGTTTGCGTTGGCTTCTATCTTTGTTCCGTCTATGTAAACGTGGTTGAGGTCAACATTTTCCACCGTAAAAATGTAACTGTTGATATCCGCAAAGATCTCATCTATTTTTCTATTTAGGACATTGTTCATAAAATTGCCTATTGTCGAGTGGCTTGGCGGAGGATTATCCTGCAGCAGCCACATAAAGCGAATATCGGTTTTGCAGAGTTTTTCTATTTTTCGCAATGATTCGTATCCGTTTTCCATAAATGCAAACAGTATTACTTTCAGCAAAGTTTCTTCTTCATATCTTGGACGGCCTGTCCTGCGGTCCTCAGTCGTCAGGTATTTACTCAGGTCAATATGATTCATCACTTCACAAAATGTATATACCGGGTCAGTTGTTTCAATTATTTTTTCAATTTCTATTGGAAATTTTAATTGATATGGTGTATAATATTCTTGTGGTTGGTTATTCATGATACTTTAATTATACCACAAAAAAAGACTGCTGTCTTGCTTTTTTGCAAGATCGCAGCCTTTTTTCTTGGGGACTTTTTTTACAGCGCCTTGTTTTATGTCTTGTGTCTGTTACTTATATAGAATATTATGGATATTGCCGCTACGATAAATTCCGTGACAGGATAAGCAAGCCATACGCCAGTTAATCCTGCTGCCTTGGACATAATGAAAGCCATTGGCACGATAAGAGCAAAGCCCCTTAATATGGTGATGGTCTGGGCTGGTATGATTTTTTCAGAAGCCGCAAAAAATGCAGATATAATTATATTGAAGCCTGAGAAAAACAATCCGGTGAAGTATATTTTCATGCCGTCCTCTGCCATGCGCTGAAGAGAGTCGATATGCTCGCTGTTGAATATAGCGGCGATAGGCGTTGTGAAAAATGCAATAGCAAGGTAAACCATAAGCGCTATTACAAGCTGTGATATAATAGAATATCTCAGCACTGCTCTAAGACGGTCTTTGTCGCCAATGCCGTGAGCAGCACTGATAAGCGGCTGACCGCCTTGTGCGATACCGGTGAATATGGATACCGCCACAATGGAAGTATTCGCTATCACTGCATAAGCTGCAACGCCTGTGTTGCCTGCAAGACCAAGTATTATTATATTGAACGCAAGCACTACGATGCCTGATGAAAGCTCAGTTATAAGCGACTGCACGCCTATGGATAATATGCCGCCAAAAATTCTCCCTTCGTGCCTTGCCCTGACGATATGGAAGTTGTTCTTTTTGCGAAATTTGTATATGCTCAGTATGCAAAGGCTTATGACAGGCGAAAGCCCTGTTGCAAGGATAGCTCCGAAAATGCCCATATTCAGCGGAAAAATGAACACATAGTCAAGTATTATGTTTGAAAAGCTTCCCGTAAGCATTGCTGCCATTGAAATCTTTGGGTTTCCGTCATTTCTTATAAAGCAGTTGAAAGTGTTATTTAGCACAAAGAACGGTCCGAACATCATAAGCACTTTTAGGTAGGTATTAGTCATGCCCACAACGCTGCCCTTTGCACCAAGAAGCTTTGCAAGTGGCATTGAGAAAAACGCTCCGCCCAAAAAGTATATCGCTCCAAGCACCAGAGCCATAAGCAGTGCACAGGTGAAAACTCTGCTTCCTGCTTCGTCACGTCCCTGACTTTTGTATATTGCAAACTTTGTCGCTCCGCCCATGCCGATCATAAGTCCGGTGCCGTGGATAAGGCTGTATATTGGAATGGCGATATTCAGTGCAGTAACACCGTCTGCACCCATGCCCTTTGCGACAAAGAACGTGTCCGCAAGGATATAGCACGATACGCCTATCATTCCTAAAACGTTCAGAGAAGCATATCTGGCAAAGTCCCTAAGATGTGAATTTCTATTCATTTTTATCCTCCGTTTATCCCACAAAAAAACGCCGAACACCGCTGTCTTTTAAAGCCTAACGACAGCAGGTCCGACGCAAAACTTCTACCCGGCGGCAGAAGTAAGCATTAAACATATAAGATTATAACAGAGTATATCGGCATTGTCAAGAGGTAAATGCCTTCGCTTTATGTTAAATAAATGTTAAAAAACGCTCTCTGCGGTTGACAAGTTTTTAACAAAGCTTTATAATGAAATTGACAGAAAGCATATATAATATTATATGACAGCCTTAAAATTTTATATACCGATAACAAAGAAGGGGAAACTATGAATTTAACTCATCTCAGATATATGGTAGAGGTCGAAAGACTTGGGTCTATCACAAAAGCAGCTTCAGCACTTTATATGGGTCAGCCTAACCTTTCAAAAGCCATAAAGGAAATGGAAAGAGAAGTTGGCATACCGATTTTTAAAAGAAGTGCAAAGGGTGTTGTTGCCACAGAAAAGGGTAAACAGTTCCTGCAGTATGCAAAGGCTATACTTGTGCAAATGGATAAAATGGAGAGCCTTTATAAGGATAATGGTGAAAACGCTGTGAACTTCTCTCTGCTTTTGCCAAGGGCAAGCTATATAACACACGCTTTCACTTGCTTTGTGAACAAGTTAGGCACGAATGTGGAGCTTGACGCAAAAATAAGGGAAACAAACTCCATGGAAGCCATAAACGCAGTGGTGGAATGCGAATATAACATGGGTATAATCCGTTGCCCTGTGGCATATGAGAGCTTTTTCATGTCTATGATAGAAGAGAAAAATCTGAAATATCATAACGTGTGGGAGTTCGATTATGTACTTATCACAAGCGAAAACAGCCAGCTTGCTAAAGAAAAAGAGATAAACGAAACTGTCCTTGATAAATACATAGAGGTATTGCACGGCGATAATATCGTGCCGAATATCTCAGCGACTTATCAGAAGAAAAACGCTGAGCTTAATAATCACAGCAGGCATATTTACGTCTATGAGAGAGGAAGTCAGTTCGATATCCTCTCGGCTTGTCCGGACTCATTCATGTGGGTAAGTCCTCTGCCAAAGGAGATATTGAAGCGTTATGGCCTTGTGCAGAGAGTTTGTCATAGTTTCAAAAAGACCAATAAGGACGTTCTTATCTATCAGAGTAATTACCGCCTTAGCCATGCGGATCAGATGTTCCTTGATGAGCTTGAAAGGGTAAGAAAAGAGATATCAGAATAATTTTTAGCATAAAAATGCGGGCGAACATGAAAGGTGTTCGTCCGCTTTTTGATTAAGGCAATACCGCACAAGATCTAAGCCCTGAGCATATTATAGGTCAACGTGACTACAGAATATGCCACCGTCCTTTGTGATGTCGATATAGGCATAGCTTGCAGGCTTGCCATCTCTCGGCTGACCTGCACTGCCGGGGTTTAAAATGTGGATACCCTCCTCATAGGCATAGTAGCGGCAGTGTGTGTGTCCGAAAAGTGCTATCTGTGCGCCTATTTCCTTGGCTTTGTAAAAAAGTCTGTCGGTAGAGTATTTTACACCCCACTTGTGGCCATGTGTGAAAAATATCTTTATGCCGTCATCGGTCATGTATATGTCGTTTTCGGGAGTGAGCGAAGCAAAGTCGCAATTTCCTGATACGTTTACTATCTTTTTGTCAAGATACTGCACTCTCAGGCTGTCAAGGTCACGTTCGCCGTCACCAAGAAAAATAAACAGGTCGGCGTCGCCGTTTCTCTTGAATATTTTGTGCATTGCAGAATAATTTCCATGAGTATCCGAAAAAACGATTATTCTCATAGTTACACCCCTTTACCAGTTATAACAAGCAATATTATAACATAAATATTTATAAATACTATAGAAAAAAGGAGAATTTTTTATGAGCGCAAAAAACAGCTTCAATTCCATGGATCCAAAAGCCATGCAGGCGCTTCTTGCAGTGGCTTCCAAAAAGCTAGGCACCACCCCTGATGTGCTGAAAGGTCAGCTTGAAAGCGGAGTTTATGACAGGGCGCTTCAGGGTATGCCGCAAAACGAGGCTATGATGCTTCAAAAAGCATTGTCTGACCCGAAAACTGCCGAGAAAATATTGTCCTCACCGCAGGCAAGGGCGATATTCAAAAAGCTTCAGGGAAAATAGTATTTGGCAGGGCAAAAGCTTGAACAGGCGGTGAAATAATTGGACGATCTGATGAACAAAATACAGAATGTGCTTAATGACGAGGAAAGCATGAAGCAGATAAAGGAGCTTGCGGATATGCTCACGGCGGATAACGGCGGACAGGGAGAGCAGGGCGGTAAAAGTGAAGCACCAACCCAAAGTCCACAGAACATGGACTTTTCTCAGCTTCTTCAAAGCCTGGGCGGCATTTCTCCCCCTGCGGAAAGCAAGCCTGCGCAAGCGACACAGGCAGGGGGTCTTGATATCGCAAAGCTTATGAAGATACAAAGCATTATGCAGTCGGCTTCAAAGCCCGATAAAAATATCCAGCTTCTTCTTGCTCTGCGACCGCTTTTGAAAGAAGAAAATCAGGCGAAAATAGACAGGCTCATAAAAATATTCAAGCTTTTTGCAGTGTATCCTGCACTGAAAGAAAGCGGACTTCTGGGAGGTGATCTGCTTGGCATATTCTGATGACAATAATTTCACCACCATGCAGGAGGAAGCCATTCGCCGTGTGAGAGAAATGCAAAGGCGTTCACGAAGCATTGTGGGCGCAAGCCCTAATAGCGAGCCTGCACCACCTAAAGCAGAGGAAACCCATCGCACTCAGAATGCTCATAGCCCACAAAAAGCCCCTCAGAGCAGTTCGCTTTTGAGCGGTCTGCTTGGGGGGAATTTAGGCGATATAAAGATAGACGAGGAAAAAGCCCTTATCGGTCTGCTTATTTACATATTATACAAGCAGGGCGCAGACATAAAGCTTCTTCTGGCGCTTGGTTACCTTCTTCTCTAAAGCGTCCATTCAAGAAGTGCAAGCATAGAAGTGTCGGAGAAAATATCGGAAAGATAGCTGTCGTCATATATCCTGTCCATGTTGTCACCTGAGTATTCTATCTCTTTGCAAAGCTCCTTGACGGTTTCAAAGCGTGCGTGAGCGTCCTGCTCACGACTGAGGTTTATGACCTCTGCGGCAAAAACGAACACTATCATAGCCTTTATTTTTGACAGCAGGTCGAAATCTCTCACAGCTTTAAGAAAATATCTGTATACAAAATACACCGCAAGCTTTTCGTACTCACCGCTCGTCTGAGCCTTTAAGGGTGCGGAAAGCTTTTTCACAAAGCGGCTTGCGTCTTTTATCTGCTGTGGGAGAATGTCGCCTATAAAGTCAAGACGTTCAAGATACAAAAGCATATTTTCGGCATTTTCCAAAGGCTTTTCAGGCAAAGCCTTTTTCAAACTTTCCACACGCTCTGCAATTATCTCAGGGTGGGAAAGCTTCTGGGCAATGGCTTTTATCTCCTCTGTATCCTCTTCGTCAAGAGCATATTGTATCTCCGCTGACGCTGAAAGAACGTTCACAAGCCTGTCATGGAGAGAATATTCCCTGTTTTGAAGCAGGTCAATGAAAGCCGTCCGTGCAAAAAGCATGGTTTCAAGAAGCTTGGAATCAAACTCAAGGTCGTCAGGCTCTTCGTCTATCTCTTTGATAAAAAATCTTACAGGCTCATCGTCAGAAAGATACATTCTCACAGCTTCTTCGCAGGCAAGCCCCACGCCTGCCTCCTTGTAATCTCCAAACCACTCATAAAACCTCGGGTGTTCGCGGCATATGTCTGAGATGTTTTCCTCACCGTAAGCAAGCTGAACAGAGCAAAGCCCCTTTTCGTTGAGCATAGGGCATTTGCCGTCGCAGTGGACAAGATATTTCACGCCCTCGTCTTCTGTAACAGAGTTCACAAACTTCCTGCCTATGTCATTGTCAAGCTTTTTGTAAAAGCCGTAGGTGTCCTCGTCTATCTCGATATCCCAATCGGTCATACAGCAGTTGTCAGAACACTGCGAGCCTGTGCAGACAAATTCATCAAATATCTCAGGGTAAAAAAGCTTCATATAAATATCTCCTTATGAGGTGTTGACCTTATTATAATACTAATGCTTTTATCTGTCAACTTTCAGAATAAAAAAAGGCAGACACCTTGTCCGCCTTTTGTCACTCTTGTGTGAAAACTATCCATTTTATGTTTTTGGGGCTTATCTCGTCAAGATACTCTGACGGCACTGTGACAGTTATCTGACGTTTTGAAGTCGCCCCTGCCTTGTTCTCGGGTATCTCTTTAGCCACATATATGAAAAGGGAATCCTTGTCCTTGACCGCTCTTACTGCTTTGTAGTCGATATGCTCATATCCCGAAAGCTCTCCTTTTAGAAAAATAACATGGTTGTTGAAGCCGCCTTCGTTTTCAAAAGCTTCCATATCATTTTTCATTTCCTGAATTTGCAGCTCGCCATTGTATTTCAAATAATATTCACTGAAATCATCATAATTTGAAAACATTTTTTGATAGGGGAATGTCATGTTGGCTTCACTGCTGCACTTGTATATCTTTTGCTCAAAAGGAACGTCTGTAAGCTCACTTGTTACATTCTCTGTCTGATAAAGCTTGTTGCTTCCTGCATAATATACCGTCAATCCGTTTTCACAAACGCTGTAAAGGCTGTCGGCAGAAAGTTTTTTTGAGAAAAGCTTCATGCTGCCCTCAGAAAAGTCCTCAGATTCTATGGTAAGAACACCGCTGTCCCCCTCCAAAGAGCTTTCAGCATGTATCACCTGCGTGCTTGTGCATACTGTTATCTCAGCCTCAGTGCCGCTTTTTACGCACTCACAGAACTCAGCCCAGCGCATATCGCTCTCTTCCGAAGAGTCCATGAAAAGCATACCATGCTCTTTAGCCGTGTCAGCGGTTATCTCACTGCCGTTCCATGCCGAGAAAAATATCTTTGCAGGGCTGTCAACGACTTTCTCTTGTTCGATAAACGAGGAGTTTTCAGTATTGACCACGCTATCTTCAGATCGACCGCAGGCTGAAAAAAAGGTCAGGAACATTGCAGCAGACAATGCACCGCAGATAATTTTTTTATGCAATTTCCTGCCCCCTTGCTTTTATACTGTAGGGGCAATGCCTCCCAAGGCACGCCCTTAAAACTCATTATATCACATTTTGCTGATTCTGTTAATATGTATTTTAATCAAATTAGCAAACGCCTATTTGGCTATAATGTCAAAATATCGGTGTAAATATGGCAAATATCTCAAGAAGAGGGCTTGAAGAGTGAAATGTGACAATATTGTAATTAAACTGTCATTGACATTGATGATAAAAAATATTATAATATGTTTATGTACCTGTGCTTTGTTTGCAGGTGTGCAGGTGTGTTCCTGCAAAAGGAGGCGAAATGTGACGGCTTGTGCCGTGCAATATATGGATAATAACAAGAATAACGTTTCCCGCAAGGCTTCGGGAAATACGGCGAGCGTTGTCGCAATAATAGTTGTGGGCATATTTGTGCTGTGCGTGATACTTCTGCTTGCCAAGGGGCTTTTTGCAAGCAATAGTTCAGAGGTGCCAAAGGGTATAAATACTGCCACCATAAATACAAATGAGTCTGTGGCTGAGCCGGTGAACAGCACTGCCCCTGCGGATACGTCCGTTACTGATAACAGCAGTGTGGACGAAAGCGGTGCGGTAACAGATGTGTCTAGCGACGAGTCTAGCCAGACAGATGTGCTTGAAGTAATGTATGTCACAGAGTATGCTTATCTTCATGTGGCTCCTGATAATGACGCTGAGAATATCGTTTGTATGTCACCTGGTGTTCAGGTAAACGTTCTTGAATATGAGGATAACGGATATGTGAAGATAAATTTCATGAACATAGACGGTCCACTCACAGGATATATTTATAAGGATTATCTTACAACAGACAGCTCTATAGCAGTACAGTGGTAAAAAATACAGCGCCGCACAAAAGAATGTGCGGCGTTTTTGGATATGGGGGCTTTGAAGTGCCGAAATATAATACTTTTATCGAGGATAAAAACGGAGAGCGCATAGACTTTATCCTTGACGTTGCCAAAAGAAGTCGCCTTAATATGGGTATGCGTGACGGCACTTTGACAGTGCGTGTGCCTTACGGCTGTTCAAAGCAGCAGCTTGAAAGCTTTATTAATAACAATCTGGGCTGGATAAAGGAGCAAAAAGACAAGGCGGCGGTGGGTCTGCCGAAAGATTTCTGCGATGGCGAAAGGCTCAGACTTTTGGGGAACGAGCTTACCCTGACACTTGTTCAAGCTGATAAGTATTTTTCTCCCAAGATAGAGGACGGCAAGCTTCTCATTGCCGTGAACAAGACCAGCGACCAGACCTATGTAAAAGAGCAGACCACTAAGTTCATAAACGATCTCACAGTGGCGGAGATAACAAAAAGTATGCAGAAAATGTCTGCCTCCACAGGGCTTGTGCCTGAAAAGGTCACAATAAAACCGCTGACAGCAAGCTGGGGAAGATGTATCTCAAACAGGCATATTTCCATAAACTCAAAGCTTATCGTTTTCCGCAGAGAGTGCATAGATTACGTCTGCCTCCACGAGCTTTGCCACTTGGTCTTTATGGATCACAGCAAGGATTTCTGGGCTTTGGTGGGCAAGTTCTGTCCCGATTGGCGAGGCATAAGAGAAGAAATGAAAGGCTGACCATGCAGGCATACCCTACAAAATATACTCATGTGCTTTGTAGGTATTAACTATTGACAAATACAAGATATTGTGGTATCCTTTTATTGTGGCAACAATATGTATAACAAAGAAAAATGGAGGTAATGTAAAATGGTAAATGTGAACGTAACAGGCGGGGAGATGTCCCAGGCAGAGATAAATTCATATATCGACAGGGCGCAGAAGCTTTACCCTGAAAAGACTATCCAGACTATCGACCTTAAAATAGACGGCGACTTTGTTGACGTTGATTATCACTTTGCAGATGTGCCTTTTCAGCGTATAAGAAGAATAACAGGCTATCTTGTTGGAACTCTCGACAGATTTAACGACGCAAAGAGAGCGGAGGTCCGTGACCGAGTAAAGCATGGTCTTGCAAGCCCCAGCGTATCAGAACAGTAAAAATGAAACACGGCATATGTCACCGAAAAAGTGGCATATGCCGTATTTTTTATGGAAGTGTATTGGTGTAGCTTTTTAGATCTTGTTTCCGCAAACGCTGCAAAATTTGGCTCCGCTCTTCAGCTCTGAGCCGCAGTGAGGACACTTTTCAGGTGCGGTCTGCCAGGCAGGCTGTTCGGCCGTTTCTGTAGGTGGTTCTATAGGCTCAGTCTGTTGTGGTATCTCAGGCTCAACTACGCTCTGTGACATAACAGGCTCGGCATTGTCGGGCTTTCTGAACTGTGACATATCAGGCTGAGCAAAACTCTGTTCTTGCGGTGTAGTCATTGGGATAGGCGCAGGGGCATTGTCAGGCGTCTTTGCGGCAACAGGTATCTCAACGGCGAAATCTTCGCCCATAAGTCTGCCTGCAATAACAAGTCCACCGATAAAAAGCAGGAAAGCCGCAATAAATGGCAGAACATCATCGGCAAGTGAAAGGGCTACCCTGAACTTGTCATTGTCATAGCCCATTGTTATAGCGTTTGAAAAGTGACCTTTTACCGTAACATAGTATATCATTATGCCCTTTGTTATCATCACAACAAGCGGGAAAAGGATAAGAAAGCCTGCGAATGCACCATCAAGCTTTTTCTTGCCCTTTGCTCTTGCAGATGTGAAAAACGCCACAAGGCTGAATATGGCGAGTGCGCATGAAAGACCATAGGTGTTCACATAAGCGAAAATGTCGGGGGTGAACAAAAAGTCTATCTTGTTTGTGAAAACGTTGTTGTAAACGAGCTTTCCCACAGGGTCAGCCAGTGCGCCTGCTGCCGAGAGAATGAATGCGAAAAAACTCAGCAGACACAGGGACATTCCTGCATATGTAAGCTTCTTTGTGTAGATCTTTTTTGCCATTTTGATTAGTCCTTTCATTTGTGAAGTCTTTATCCGCTGTCCGAAAAAATAGGGGCGGATAGAATTTCCGTCCCTATTATAATACTATTTTATAAAAGCCTTGTCAATAGATTTTTTTCGCAGCTTTCGTCGCTATTTATCGTTTTTGCCGCTATCCTCGTCCTCACCGAGAATATTTTTCATCATCTCGTTGATGTGCCGAAGCTTTTCGTCATCATCATTGTCAGGTCGGTATATTCTCAGTGGCTCGTTCGTTGTATCAGTTGTGTCATTTATCACAGGGGTTGTGGCTTTCTCACTGCTCTCAGCCGTAAAGTTAGCTTTTGCAAGCACCTTTTTCATGACTTTTCCACGCTTATATTCAAACAGGAATATAAGCACCAGCAGGGCAACACCAAAGCCCGTTATGATAAGAGATACTTTCCAATAGTCAGGTGAAAACTTCATTGTTATCTTGTTTTCACCCTGCTCCAAAGGGATAGTTATAAGGCTGTCAAGAGATTTTTCAGCCGTCACCTTTTTGCCGTTCACAGTGATAGTCCAGCCGTTTTCGTATGGTATGGTCGTGAACAGTACAGAGCCGTCATTTTCAGCATTAACAGTGCCTTCGAGATAAGTGTCCTTAAAGCTTGTTACCTCAAGCACATTTTTCTGCATATCAGCGCAGGTCTGTGCAAAGCTGTCATAATCAAAGGTGTAGAAAAGCTGGTCTTTCCAGTAAGCTTCGTTATCGTCATTTGCCACCGTTATGCGTATGCGAAGCTCCTGCCCCTCATAGAATTTGCCAAGGTTCATAATGGAATAATTGTCGCCCACAAAGAACTGACCTGCATATTCCATAGGCTCAGAGCCGTCCATATAATCGTCCTCGTCCTGTATCCACACGTTGCAGGAACGCTCATATTTGGTTGGAAGATACATATAAAGATATGAGTCCTTATCCATTTTCACAACATAGTCAATGTGACATTCTGCAATGGAAGTGTCTGTAGGGAAGTATTTCGTGTGTCCGTCAGTGAGCTGAGATGTAGAAACATTCTCCATTTCGCTGTTTATAACAGGTATCTTTGTGAAATATTCCTTTGTTGTGCCTGCTAGTGCGTTGAATACCATGTTCTGATTTTCAAAAGGATTGTCTTCGGAAAGGGTCACGTCCTCAATACTAGGCGAAGATACCATGCCAAGACCAAGAGCGTTAGGGTTGTTGTAGAATTTATATGTTGCGTCGCCCTCGGTGTATTCTGTAGTGAGCTTGTATTCCTCAGGGACTTTAACTCTTGTGCCTACAAAAGAGGTGTTGCCCGTTTTGTCCATAAGATATTTTATGTCAAACAGAGCGTCGGTCATGAAAGTTGTGCCGTCATATTTTGTGTAGTGTCCGCCGTAGGCATAGCCAAGCTTGTGAAGCATCATAAGGGCAGGTGCGTTCATCGTTGAGCTTGAATGTGAAATGCCCTTGTAGCCTGTTCCGATAGGGTCGTTTACAGTTCTGTGGAAAGTTGCCTCCATGCGGTAAAAGAGCGACGGGTCATATTCCTTCATCATTGACACAGCGTTTCTCGTCTGCGTCATGTAAGGTTCATAAGAGGTGTATTTGCTGTATGCAACGTCAGTGTCTATCTTGTCGATAGTGTCAGCGCAGTTTGCGAAAAGCTCGACCGCAAGAACGCCTACCATTACGATACAAACAGCCTTTGATTTTGGATATTTCTTGATAAGATAGATAAGTGCGAAATATGCCGCAAGAGCTATCATGGATACCCATATGCCTTGTATAACATTTGTGGTGTCGCCTGTTTCACTTGTCTTTGTTTCAAAAAGCTGGAAGTGAGAGTAGTTCTCACGCTCACACCAGAAGAGGAATACCATAAGTCCGAAGAAAATTCCGCCGATGTTCTTTGCAGTTATGCCCTCGAGGTTTTCAAACGCCCTGAACGCCATTACTATCATCAGGAATGAGAATATGAAAGAATATCTGTAAGGCAGCCAGTTTGGCACTTGGAAGCCGTGCATCGCCATGTCCGCAGGCTTTATATACATTAGTAAAACAAGCAGGAAAGTGAGCAGACCTGTGGAGGTCTTTTCTTTCATTGTTATCCTGTCGTTCATAAAGAATAGCGGAACAAGTATCAATACAGCCGTTCCGCAGTATATCATAGGCATACCCTCAGGGTAAACAGTGTCATATGACATTGGGAAAAGCTTTGTTATGAACGTAAGAAAATCAAATTGCGTTGCAAGTGAGAAATCAGGGTCAGTGAATTCAAACTTGCCAAGCTTCAAAGAATTGTAAACGGTTATAAGAACGAACGCCGCACACATAAGCGCAACAAGCGTGCCGATACCGAAAGCAACACAGCGTGAGAAGAACTTTTTTGGCAATATCCTGCCCTCTCTTGAAAGGCAGTACCAACAGAAGTAGAAAAACGTGAAAATTCCCACCATATAGCCGATGTAGAAATGTGCAATGAACATAAGCGCCAGCGGCACTATATAAGGCACAAGCCTGCCCTCATCAACGAGCCTGTGAACGCCCCAGCATATAAGCGGCAGATAAATAAGTCCGTCAAGCCACATAGGGTCCATAAGCTGTACCACCATGTATGACATAAGAGCATACATGGTAGGGAATATGATAAGTGAGATAGTTTTAGGCTTCTGCACTGATATCTTTTTTAAGAAGAACATGAACGTCACAGCCGCCGTGCCTATCTTTGCAAGCTGTAAAATAAGGATAGAGGTCGCCATCATCGTTCTCGGCAGCAGCACAAGTATCAGCATAAAAGGGCTTGCAAGATAATATGCAAACACACCGAACATTTCTCCGCTGAGGTTTCGTGACCAGTTGTAGATGAAACTGCCGTTGCCATGGAAAGCGTCACGGAACTGCTCGTAGTAGTAAACATACTGACCATTCAAATCAAGCACAAGCACCGAGCTGTCGCCTATAGGGTGTATCTTGAAAAACGCATAGGCAGAAAACATTATTGCCACAGGCAGAAAGAATACAAGAAAATACAGCCGCTTGTCATAGCACCATTTTTTTATGAATGAAAGGGGAGATGTCTTAGTCTTTTCCATTCTTTTTCTCCTCGTCGTCTTTTCTTATGATATCACGGATTATGTATCTAGGTCGCTGTTTTATCTCCTCGTATATCTTTGAGAGATAAAAGCCTATTATTCCAAGACTGAACATTATTATACTCGATGTGAGAAGCTGTAGGATTATGACAGTTGAAAATCCTGCCTCCGAAGCACCTATTATCTTTTTGATGAGTGTCTGAAGCCCTAATATCACTGAGAATATGAAGGTTATAACACCGCATACTGTCACTATCTGCAAAGGCGCAGAGGTAAAAGAGGTTATGCTGTTTATGGCGAATTTGAAAAGCCCCTTTACAGACCACTTTGATTCGCCTATCTCTCTGTCAGCAACGTCAAAATATACACGCTCCGTCTTGTAGCCTACCCAGCTTGACATTGCTCTGAAAAACGTCAGTCTTTCAGGCATTGCATTCAGTGAATCTACCACAGCCCTGTCAAGAAGCTTGAAATCGGAAGCCGCTTCCATGTCGAGTCCGCTTGACTTGTTTATCATCTTGTAAAACCACAGAGAGAAAAATTTGTATACAGGGTTTTCCTTTCCACGGGAATTTTTTCTGCCCTCAACAATGTCAACGTCATTGTTTTTCCAGATGTTGTACATCTCGATTATGACCTCAGGCGGGAACTGCAAATCACAGTCCAGCAGAACGCAGGCGTCGCCCTTTGCAGTTTCAAGTCCTGCGAAAATTGCGCTCTCCTTGCCGAAATTTCTTGAAAAATTCACACCCACGATATGCTCGTCATTGCGTGCAAGGTTTGAGATTATATCCCATGTTCTGTCCTTTGAGCCGTCGTTTACAAAAACAAGCTCATAGTCTATACCGTTTTCGCTGAGAAGCTTTGAAACAACAGAAGCACATTTTGCAACATTGCCTTCCTCATTATAGCTTGGTATTATTATTGATAGCATTTTTCGTTCTCCTATTCTTTGTTGCCTTTATACACAAAACAGAACGCCATTTGTGAACATGACGTTCTTGAAATATCCTTATTTGTTTTCTCTTTCACGGCGTTTTTCATAATCTGTCCTCAGCTTGTTGAAGTTGTAAAGCATGATGAGCAGGAAAATATACACAAGTATCTTTGCTATTGCCGCAATAACGCCTGCAAGGGTGGTGACGAACTCTATTGGTATTAGCCTGTTGAGCAGGTCGCCCCCAAAGTAAATAAACGTCATAAGAGCAAGCTTGTTGAAACTGCCCTGAAGCCTTACAATGTTTGAAACGTCTTCCACAAGCTCTCTGTGGCTGTCAAGCGCCACAAGGAACATTCTCATAAGGTTCAGTGACATATAGACAGTTGCCGCTGACAGCAAAATGCTTATAACGTTCGCCGCCATTGCCGCAGGGGAGAGAAACTTCAATAAAAGCTGACATACCACCGCAAGAGCGCACATAGCGGAAGAGGTGTAAGCAGGCTTTTTAAGATGTGCGAAAGCGTCAGTGCGTTCTTCAGCCTCAGCCGTTCCCACTGCGAAAAATAAAAAGCCTACAAGCTTTATAACGTAATTAGAAGTCCAGCCTGCGTTTAGCATGAAAAGCATGAAAAACGAGCCGACCATAAAGAAATTCATTGTTTAAGACCCTTTCGTAGCTGATTATACTTATTTATTATATCTCATTTATATACCCTTGTCAACCGAAAACGCCTTGTTTTCACCTTTTGTACACAAAGCGTCAGCCCTGTATTCCGTAGGTGACACACCCTTTGTCTTGTGGAATATCCTTGAAAAATAAAGGCTGTCATTATACCCTACCGACCTTGCCACAGCCGACACAGGAAGCTCAGTTTCTTCCAGCAAACGGCAGGCGGCGTTCACACGGAAATCAGTTATATACTGTGCAGGAGAAAGCCCCTCGTATTCCATGAAAGCTCGATATAGCGTGGCACGGCTCACGCCAACGAAATCGGTGGCATTCTCGACCCCTATCCCAAGGGTGTAGTTGTGTGCAATGTAGTTTTTCGCCTTTGTTACATATCCCTTTGCGGTGCTCCCCGAACGGCTTTGAATTCCCGAGCGTTCCATAAGAATGCCCAGCGTGATGTAAAGCTGACCTGTCATTTTCACAAGGTCTGAGCTTCTGTTTCCGCTAAGACGATAAATGCGTTCAAGACTGTCTTTAAGCTCGCTTCCAAAGTCTGCGGAGATAACGGGACACTCTCTTGTGAAGCCTGCACGATCAAGGATAAATTCAGCGTCAGAGCCGTTGAAGCCTGCCCAGTAGTATTCCCATGGGTCGTTCTTGTCGGCAGTGTATGTTATAACAGTGTAGGGGTAAATGAGAAAAGTGTCCCCTGCGCTAAGGTGATACTCTCCCTGCGGTGTTTTGTATACGCCCTTGCCACTTATGATGTGGTGGATAAGATAATGGTCACGAACGCCGCTTCCCCAACTGTGAAGCCCCTGACATTTTTCATAGCCCACGTTGTATACTGACAGCGAAAGTGCGTCCGTCTGGTCTGATTTAAAGGAATGGCGGTCTGTATTCATTCTGTGTGTTCCTTTCTGTGAGATGGTCTGTTATAGATATGATAGCATATTTTTATTCTCTTTGCAACAAAAATCCATGTGTTTGAAACAAAAATGGTATTGCAAAAACGTGAAAATATGGTATAATGTAAGTGTAAGAAAAAACCTGACATATTTGGGAGGTAAAGAATATGGCAAAAATACTCGTTACAGGCGGAGCAGGATTTATCGGAAGCCACACCTGCGTTGAGCTTCTTGAAGCAGGCTATGAAGTAGTTATAGTTGATAACTTTTCAAACTCAAAGCCGGAGGCTCTTAACAGAATAAAGAAGATAACAGGCAAGGACTTTGCTTTTTATGAGGCAGATCTTCTTGACCTTGAAGCGCTCGAAAAGATATTTGAAGAAAACAAGATAGACGCTGTTATACATTTTGCAGGCCTTAAAGCGGTTGGCGAATCTGTTCAGAAGCCTGTTGAATATTACCATAACAACATTACAGGCACTCTCATGCTTATCAAGGCAATGAGAAAATACGGCTGTAAGAAGATAGTTTTCTCATCTTCCGCAACAGTTTACGGCCCTGTAAACAAAGCTCCATATACGGAGGATATGCCTACATCAGCAACAAACCCTTATGGCTATACAAAGGTAATGATAGAGCAGATACTGAGAGATGTTTATGTTTCCGACAACGATTGGTCAGTTTCGCTTCTGAGATACTTCAACCCTATCGGCGCACATAAGAGTGGACTTATCGGAGAAGACCCTAACGGTATACCAAACAATCTGCTTCCTTACATCTGTCAGGTAGCAGTAGGAAAGCTTGAAAAGCTCGGTGTGTTTGGTGACGATTACGATACCCCTGACGGAACAGGCGTAAGAGATTATATCCACGTTGTTGACCTTGCTAAGGGTCACCTTTGCGCAGTCAAGTATGTAATGGAAAACAAGGGTGTTGAAGCCGTAAACCTCGGCACAGGAAAAGGCTCAAGCGTTTATGATGTTCTTCACAGCTTTGAAAAAGCTTGCGGAAAGAAGCTCCCATATGTGGTAAAGCCAAGACGTGCAGGCGATATCGCAACCTGCTATGCTGATACAGCAAAGGCAAAGAAGGTCTTTGGTTGGGAAGCACAATATGGTCTTGATGAAATGACGGCAGATAGCTGGAACTTCATTAAGAATAATCCTAACGGACTTTAATACATAAGCATAGAACATAATAATTTTCCTAGGCAGGGACACACTAATGTGTGTTCCTGTTTTTTTATGTCCTTTTTCCATTCATACAATAATGCGACAAAAAAATCCCACTGTAAGTGATAATATATTTTCAGCGGATAAAACGAAAAGATGAAAGGAATGATAAAGCATGAATGTGGAGATAAAAAACTATCCGTCAGCCAGAACTCTTGTGGCAGAGATATGCGGCGATATCGACCACCATACAGCAAAATATTTCAGGGGAGAGATAGATAAAGCCATTAGAAGCCATAACCCTCTTACCCTTATCCTCGACTATTCTCAGGTGACTTTTATGGATAGCTCAGGCATCGGACTTGTTATGGGAAGATACAGGATAATGTCAGAAATGGGTGGCGAGGTGATAGTGGCGTCGCCTCCTGCTTATATCCGAAAGGTCTTGCAGCTTGCAGGTATGCACAGGCTCACAAAGATAGTTATGGATATTGCTCCGTATATACAAGAGAAGAAAGCAGCTCAGGAACAGAATGAAAGCCCTGATGACAAAACAAAGGAGAGTGATAAAATTGAAACGAAAACCCCTTAATGAAATGAAAGTCAGTTTTCCCAGCTATTCTGAAAATGAGCGCTTTGCTAGAGTTGCAGTCAGCGGTTTCCTTACTCAGCTTGACCCTCAGATCGACGAGCTTGCAGATGTCAAGACCGCAGTGTCAGAGGGAGTCACAAACGCCATTGTCCACGGATACCGAAACACCCTAGGGGAGATATTCATGCAGATAAGGATATTCGAGAACAGACACGTCTACATAAAAATAAGGGATAAGGGCTGCGGTATCGCTGATATAGAGCAGGCTATGCAGCCGCTTTTCACCACTGCACCTGAGGAGGAAAGAGCAGGCCTTGGCTTTGCGGTCATGGAAAGCTTTATGGATAAAGTGAAGGTGCGCAGCAAGCTTGGAGAAGGAACTACCCTTATCCTTGAAAAAACCTTGAAAGAAAGAGTATAAAATGAGCAGCATAGTCGAGACCCCTCTTGCAGAAGAAAATCTGGGGCTTGTTCACCTGTGCGCAAACCGCTTCCGCAACCGTGGCATAGAGTATGACGACCTCTACGGTGCAGGCTGTATAGGTCTTGTAAAAGCTGCGAAAGCCTTTGACAGCGACCGTGGTGTGAAATTCTCCACCTATGCAGTGCCAGTGATATTAGGGGAGATAAAAAGGCTTTTCCGTGACGGTGGCACGATAAAAGTGTCACGGAGCATAAAAGAGCTTTCCATGCGCCTTGTAAGAGAGCGTGAGCGATTTTCCATACAGCAGGGAAGAGAACCTACAGTAAGCGAGCTTTGTGAGCTGTCAGGAGAAAGCGAAGAAGCCGTTACTCTAGCCATGAACGTCGCCCTGCCCCCTGTTAGTCTTACTGAAAGCTCAGATGAAGACGACCGCCACGGACAAATAGATATCCCTGTTGACGCTCCTGACATAGAAATTGCTGACAGGCTCTCTCTCCGTCAGGTCATAGCTTCCCTTGAAGCGGAGGATAGAAAGCTTATATACCTTAGATATTTTCAGAATAAAACTCAGATGGAAACGGCAAAACAACTTGGTATGTCACAGGTGCAGGTGTCAAGACGTGAAAAAAAGCTGCTCACTTTAATGCGTGAACAGCTTACATAATATCATTACAGTGGGCGGCTTTTGGTCGCCCATTTTTTTATAAATAAGACCTGAGTATCTCGATAGTTTCTTCATGTGAGCAAACAGCGTCAGAATCTATAAAGTGCTGAAAATAATCCCAGAAAGCCTGAACAAGGCTCGTTTCGCTTATCTTCAAATAAGAAAAATCAGAGAAGCAGTTGTTTCTGGCAACGATGTTAAGACTTGTGTTGTCAGAAATGTTGATACAAAGATTTTTCGACACCGCAAAATAGTCGTCCTTTATTATCCTGTAGTCTGCCATGCCGTTTTCACAAAGCGATATCATTATCTGTAGCATTATCTTGCGTTCTGCAAGAGTGGGAAAAGTATATGAATTTCTCGGAAGCTCAAAGATCTCTCCCGTCGTCATAAACTCTGCAAGACCCTTTTCACTGAACAGATTTACAAATTTGTGTTCAGAAAGAGCCTTCTTGCCCATGGTGAGCTTTGCTTTTACAAATTTCTTTGCGTCAGCTGGCAAAAGTGCATGGGCGTTGTATATATCCTCTGTAAGACAAAGCATGGTGCATGGCTGAAAATCCACGCCGATGAAATTTGCGTTGTCATCGTACCAAAAGTAAACATATTCCAAAATATCCACGGCGTGGTCGAGAAGCTTTGCACATTTTGTCTTGAACTTTTCAAACTGCCGCATATAAAATTCAACCATAGGCTTAGATCTGTATATAACTCCCTCGCAATAATCGCTGTCTGTTCTGATCAGAAAATTATTCGTTATCATTATGTTTGGCATGATGTTCGTGGAGTTGAAATATGCCGACGCACCCTCATAATAATAAAAAGCCTCATATTTTTCATGCTTTTGTGCAAGGTGACATATGAACGGAAAAATATCCAGATTGTATTTTGCGGTGTTTTTTTCACCTGAGGTGTTGTCAAAGAAGAACAGATGGTTTATGGTAGACTCGCTGCCTTCTGCGGCAATGGACAGCAGATTGGTAAGAAACTCTGTTGGCTGAGCGATGACCTGAATGTCAGAACCATTATGAACATCGCTGCATATAAGCACCTGCAGGTTTTTTCTAAGCTCACGTTTGTCGGTGTAGATGGATATCTCAGGCACAGAGTCAATATCAACTTCTGTCTTGAAAGTCAGAGCGTCAGGATCTTCCATGTTTGTGTTTGCCATATCGTGTATTATCTTTGACACCTGCTTACGGCGATTGTAGACATCTTCCCCCATCTCAGAAATGTTATAAAGCTCCATGAGCCTGCTTTTATCCTCTGTGGAAAGCATGAGCTGCAAGCTTATATTTTCTACAAAATCTACGCTTGGCACTTTCCTTTCCCCTTTGAGTATCTTATGAAGATATGTTCTGTCGATACCACATTTTTCGGCAAGGGCTTTTATAGTAATATCTTTTTTCTTTATGTATTCTCTGAGAAGTTCCGAAAATTGTGACATTGGCATCATATCCTTTCTGTAGAAAACAGGCATTTAAAGTATATTTAAAGTATATTTTTACATACCGATACCTATATTATATCCTATTTACGCACAATTGTCAACCTTTGATAATTTTATCTTATTAAGGCAAAAACCGTATATTTTTATAAACAGCTGCAAAAAATACAAGCGTAAAATGGAATACTTTAAAATTTGGAGGAGTTTTCATGAAAATAATATTCTATGACGCAAAGCAGTATGATATAGATTCATTTGAAAAGCAGCGAAAAAACTATCCCGATATAGAAAGCGTCTACCTTGAAGCCGACTTGACGGAAGACACAGCAATGCTTGCCGAGGGCTGTGAGGGCGTGTGTGCCTTTGTAAGCTCAACGATAACAGGCTCAGTGCTTAGACGGCTCCATGAACACGGTGTAAAGCTTCTTCTTATGAGATGTGCAGGCTATAATAATGTTGATATAAAAGCTGCCGATAAATACGGCATAACAGTGCTTAGAGTGCCTGGGTATTCTCCGGAAGCCGTGGCAGAACACGCCATGGCGCTGGCACTTGCAGTCACAAGAAGAATACACAAGGGATATATAAAGGTAAGAGAGAACAATTTCAGCCTGAATGGTCTTATGGGACTTGATTTCCATGGCAAGACTGCTGGTATAATAGGCACAGGCAGGATAGGTGCGGCAATGTGCAGGATATGCCACGGCTTTGGTATGCGTGTTATAGCTTATGACGTTTATCAGAACCCCGACCTTGATTTTGTGAAATATTATCCCCTTAGCGAAGTCCTGAGAGAAAGCGACCTTATCTCGCTCCATTGCCCACTGACAGAATCAAGCTATCATCTTATCAATACTGAAACTATCTCCCTTATGAAAGAGAATGTTGTTTTTGTAAATACCTCCCGAGGTGCGCTTGTGAATACCGAAGACCTTATAAAAGGTATCAGAAGCAGAAAATTCCACGGAGTGGGTCTTGATGTTTATGAGGAAGAAACAGAGAACGTCTTTGAAAACCGACAGGAGGATATCCTAGAAAGCTCCGTGACCGCAAGGCTTCTGTCTTTTCCTAACGTTATCGTCACCTCTCATCAGGGCTTTTTCACCGAAGAAGCCCTAGCCGCCATAAGCCGCACAACGCTTGAGAATGCTTGTGCTTTTGAGCGTGGCAGGATAATAAAAGAAAATCAGGTCAAATAGACGTGTGGAAACGTTCCCATAAGTCTGGCATGATATAAAAAAGCGCTGTAAAAAACGCACAACAAAGCCCGTGAATTTCCTCAATATGGAAGTCCATGGGCTTTAATATATCACACAGCAAAAAAGCCATCTGATCTTGAAAAAAGATTATAGCAAACACACTGTCAGATCAGGACAGAATATGGGAAATTGAAGAGGCATATAACAAAATTTTTGCAGGGTTTAAAAAGCGTGAATATGACGGAAGCAACCTTGAAAAGTCAAAATATGCGATCTGCTTGATCAGAAATGACGTTCCTTTTTACATAGAAATGGGCTCATCAGCCGACGAAAATATGCGAAGAATAATCAATTTCTTAAAAGGATTTGCAAAAACAGCAGACAAAATACAAGAGCGGAATAAAGAACTTCAAAAGCGAATTAATGATATTACAATTGAACTTAAAGTAAAATCTCCATACACTAACAGTAACACCGAATGTGAATCCAAACTTAGAGAACTTCGTAAAGAAATATACGATAGTATGGGAAAAGGCTGTGATAGTTTTCTGCGATTTTAATAGTAGCCAAAAACATATTTGCAAATTTGTAAATGTCTACAAAATCATTGATTTTGTGCTGAAAAACATCTCATATCCGTTGACATGTCCTACGCAACTCGGTACAATATAATAAAGATGAGTAACTAATACCGCATCGTATTTGGCATTAAATACGTCGACAGGAGATGATAAGTATGGGCAGACAGCCTGTAAAAAATAATCTTATAATGACGCTGGAGGTAATAAAACGGCATTCTGACGTTGATCATAGGCTGACGCAGAAAAATATACAGGAATACTTGCAAACTGATTTTGAACTTACCTGTGACAGAAAAACTGTAAAGCGAAATCTTATGAATTTGATCGAGTTTGGGTTCGATATTGAATATACAGAAATAGAGCGCAAAAATGGTTCGCAGAAATCTGATGATGATGTGAATGTTATCATCACCGATATATATTATAATCACACATTGGAGCCGAGTGAGGTAAAGCTTATTTCCGACGGCCTGCTGTTCTCAAGGTATGTTACGGGTAGAGAAACGGAGAGACTTATTAGCAAAATTGAAAAACAGTCAAGTCCATTTTCTGAAAACAGAATTAAAGGTTCAGTGAATTATGAAACTATTGGGCATACAGAAAATGCACAGGTGCTTTATACTGTCGAGTTGCTTAATCAGGCAATAGAGGAGAAAAAGCAGATAGAATTTTTATACTGCGAATATGGAACAGATAAAAAACTGCACCCGAAGAAAACTGACAAATATATAATTAATCCATATTACACAGTGACCGCAAACGGCAGGTACTACCTTATTTGCAATGTTGACAAATATGATAATATCGCAAATTTTCGGGTCGATAAAATACTGGAAATACAATTGATAGATATGCCGCAGAAGGATATACGAAAAACGGCGGGCAACAGCCATGGCTTTGACCTTTCAAAATACATGAAAGACCATATTTATATGTTCAGTGGGGAGACAGTGAATGCTGAGCTTGAGATAGATCGTTTCCTTATAGGGCAGATAATCGATTGGTTTGGTAAGGGCTTTAACGTGTTGTCAGAAAGCAATGACAAATGCGTAATATCACTAAAGGTCAATGAAAACGCACTGTTTTATTGGACTATGCAGTATAGTCAGTTTGTTAAAATAATCAAGCCTCAAAGCGTGGCGGACAGAGTTGTATCAGTGGCTAGGGACATTATTTTGAAATATGGGGAGGAGTAGGTATGGCAGAGCTCAATAATTGGAAATCCATTGAAGATTATGATGATGAACTAAAAAAAATTGAACACTACAAGAAACACAATGAAATGTTGCCGTACATTGGCAAACACTATAAGCAAGCGAGAATTTTGCTGGTGGGAGAAAGTCATTATGTGAACAATATTGAATACAATGTTTGTGATTGGTACAACGAAGGTATTCCGAGTGATTTAGCAAATAACACAAATAATTTTAATACAAGATATGTTGTAGAAAGATTCCTAAATAAAGACAGGTCAAAAGCACATAGTATGTTTAGAAATCCCGCAAAAGGTCTGCTTAAAGCATTAGATCTAACTTCTGAAAATATAACTGATAGTGAAGCTTTCTCAACGTTTGCGTTTATGAATTTCTTTCAGCGACCGGAAATGTCAGCAGGAAAATCGTTGAATTTTAATGATTGTGATGTAAAACATGCAAATGATGTTGTTAAATCAGTTGTAGAAATTATAAAGCCTAGATTGATAGTTTTTCTATCACAAAAAGCATTTGATAAGTTAGATCAAACTTTAATTGCTGATTCTGAAATATGTGCGGTATCTCACCCTACTTGTCCACATTGGTATGGCGGAAACGGATTGGATAAGTTTATTAATGCATTAAATAAAACTACTATTTTAGATGAATTCGATAGATACAAACCATTAAAAGAAAGCGAGGTCAATAAAATAATTAAGAATATTGATAGATTTAAGCTTGTTCGCAAAAAAAGCTTTAACAAAGATGTGATAAATTGTAAGCTTATTTCAAGTGATAATGAGCTTAATGAAATAATATGGTATTTTAATGGTGTTTATGGTATTGGATATTTAGTTAAATATAACGTTTTGTGGATATGGAACTATAAAACAAAATCGTATGTAGCTGAAAATGATCCTAATGTTTCTGAGATATACAGCGGAATAAAAGAGTTTATTGAAAATAAATTATAATCAAACATCCCCTTGTGCAGTGTGACACTAACAGGGGGATGTTCTATTTTTTGCTACATCATATATGATATAAAAAAGCGGACAGTCAGTTGACTGTCCGCTTCGTATATAGCTTCGTTTATACGCTTATATTAGTAAGCGATACCCTGCCACTTCATAGCGTCAGCGACCTTCAGGAAACCTGCGATGTTAGCACCTGCAACGAGGTTGCCTTCAAGACCGTACTCCTTAGCTGCATTGTATGAGTTGTGGAAGATGTTTGTCATGATGTTCTTGAGCTTAGCGTCAACTTCCTCGAATGTCCAAGAAAGTCTCTCGCTGTTCTGTGACATCTCAAGAGCTGATGTAGCAACACCGCCTGCGTTAGCAGCCTTTGCTGGTCCAAAGAGAACGCCTGCATTCTGGAATACAGCGATAGCCTCTGGAGTTGAAGGCATATTAGCACCCTCAGCAACAGCAAATACACCGTTAGCTACAAGAGCCTTAGCTGACTCTTCGTTGATCTCGTTCTGTGTAGCGCATGGGAGAGCGATATCGCACTTGATAGTCCAAATGCCGCTGCAGCCCTCGTGATACTCAGCACCCTGTACTCTGTTTACATACTCCTTGATTCTGCCTCTCTCAACTTCCTTGATCTGCTTAACAACATCGAGGTTGATGCCGTTTGGATCGTATACATAACCGTTAGAGTCAGAAAGTGCAACTACCTTGCCGCCCAGCTCTGTAGCCTTCTGTGTAGCGTAGATAGCAACGTTGCCAGAACCGGAGATAACAACTGTCTTGCCTGCAAATGTTTCGTTCTTCATGCACTTGATCATCTCAGCTGTGTAGTAGCAAAGACCATAACCAGTAGCCTCTGTTCTTGCAAGTGATCCGCCGTATGAAAGGCCCTTACCTGTAAGAACGCCTGTGAACTCGTTTCTGATTCTCTTGTACTGACCGAACATATAGCCGATCTCTCTTGCACCTGTACCGATATCGCCTGCTGGAACGTCTGTGTCAGCACCGATGTGCTTGCAAAGCTCTGTCATGAAGCTCTGGCAGAATCTCATAACTTCTCCGTCAGACTTGCCCTTAGGATCGAAGTCTGAACCACCCTTACCGCCGCCGATAGGAAGACCTGTAAGGCTGTTCTTGAAGATCTGCTCGAAGCCGAGGAACTTGATTACTGATGCACATACTGAAGGGTGAAGTCTGATACCGCCCTTGTATGGTCCTATAGCAGAGTTGAACTGAACTCTGAAACCTCTGTTTACCTGTACCTTGCCGTTGTCATCTACCCAAGGAACACGGAAAATGATCTGTCTTTCTGGCTCAACTATTCTGTCGATTATACCTGCCTCAACAAGGTCAGGTCTCTTTTCTACAACAGGAATGAGGCTTTCCAGTACCTCATATACTGCCTGGAGGAATTCCTTTTCGCCGGGATTTCTCTTCTCAACCTTCTCATAAACGCTTTCAAGATACGCATTGTTCAAAGCCATTATTAAAACTCCCATCTTATAAATTATAATTTGTGCACGGCTTTTTTACTCATTCCGCACATCACCTACTCATTATAGCACACTATTTTGCAATTTGCAAGTAGTAAAATGCAAAATTTCATAATTTTATTGAAATTGTATAAAAATCATAGCCTTTTTTTGAAATGTGAAGTAAAATCACGATTATAAATTCATAATTCGTGTAAAATTTCCGTGAAATGTCGACAAATCATTGCACTGTGACCAAAGCTGTTTCAGCCTGCAAAAATGACAAAACACATTTTTATGCCGGTATAACGCACAAACCCGCTGGAATATCGTCCCTGATATGAAATTTTGGTTGACGAATCCTGCAAAAAAGTGTACAATATAAAGTAATAAAGCACTTATAAACAAAGGAGCAGTACCGATGACAAAGAAAGAACGTGCACAAATGATAGTGGAAAGACTGGAGCAGGTCTACCCCGAGGGCATATGCTCCCTTGACTATAAAAAACCCCACGAGCTTATGATAGCAGGCAGACTTTCTGCACAGTGTACAGACGCAAGGGTGAATATCGTCACGAAAGAGCTTTTTGCAAAATATAAGACCATTGAGGATTTTGCTAACGCAGATGTTGCTGATATCGAGGAGATAATACGCCCGTGCGGTCTGTATAAAACAAAAGCTCGCTCTATCGTGACAATGTGCAGACAGATAATGGATAACTTTGGCGGTGAGATACCTGATACCATAGAAAAGCTCACTACCCTTGCAGGCATAGGCAGAAAGACGGCAAATCTTGTTATGGGAGATGTTTTTCATAAGCCTGCGGTGGTAACTGATACCCACTGTATAAGGATATGCGGCAGACTTGGACTTACAAAAAATAAAGAGCCTGCAAAGGTGGAAGAGGATCTGAGAAAGATACTTCCCCCTGAGAGATCCTCTGATTTCTGTCATCGCCTTGTACTGTTCGGACGTGAATACTGCAAGGCAAGGGGAGAACGCTGTAGCGAGTGTCCCCTGCTTGATATCTGCGGCAGCAGAAAATGACCGCAGGCTGTTGAAATAATAAAGCAAAAGTAGTATAATAAGGTCACAAGATGAAATGCAGAGGAGATGAGCGTTTTGATAAAGGCATGGGAGCATTTCAAGACCATTACAAGACATCGCCACGGAGTGATAAAAAACTGCTATAAGGCAGGCATTTTGTGGCAGGGTCTGAGGCATGACCTTTCAAAATATTCCCCGGAGGAGTTTCTCAAGGGCTGTAAATATTATCAAGGCACACGTTCGCCCCATGAAGCAGAGCGTGAAGAATACGGATTTTCTTACGGCTGGATGCATCACAAGGGAAGAAATAAGCATCACTTTGAATATTGGACGGACTATGACCTGCGGACTAAGTTGATGACCCCTGTGAAAATGCCCCTTAAATATGTGAAAGAAATGTTCTGCGACAGAGTTGCCGCAAGCAAGATATATATGAAAGACAAATACGACGACGGTGCACCTCTTGCGTACTTTTTAAGAGCAAAAAAGACAAGAGCCATCCACCCTGAAACATCAGACCTTTTGGAGAAGCTTCTTACAATGCTTCGTGATAAAGGCGAGGACTACACTTTCGCTTATATAAGACGTTTGAAAAAATATTAGGGGGAATTTCCGTGGGAATTTTCAAAAAGAAAACTGTCAAGCCCGTCCCTGAGGAGTGCAGGGGAATGGAGATAAAAATAATGTCAAGCACCTGTACCGGCGAGAAAACTATCGGCTTTTATAACCGCAACACTCGTGAGATAATGTATCCCGAGCTTGTGAAAAGCGACAGCGATGTTGAGGCTTTTTATGAAAAATACGGATTGAAAAAATGAATTATGTTGCATGAGAGAACATATAAAAGAATGTAAATATTTAATGAATTTTAAAATGAAATATATGTAAGAATATTTTGTGGGTGATTTTTACAGAGCACGAAAAATAGGCGTTTATAAAAAAATAATGACGCTGACCGAAAGTTAATTGTGGCTAAATTATAAATACTATTTCCAACGTGTGAATAAGTACAAAAATCAAGCGGCGACTGTACCTCTTTTTTATGTAAAGCTACAAAGATTGCAAGAAAGCACGCAAAATCGGGCAAATTAATTGACAATAGGGGTCAAATACGTTATAATAACAGCATAAAAACAATGTAAAAAATTATAACGGAGGTAGATTCAAAATGACAAAAAATGATCTGATATCCGCAATAGCAGAAAAGGGCGGCTATTCTAAAAAGGAAGCAGAGCAGGCACTTGCGGCTGTAACAGAAACTATCACAGAGGCACTTGTAAAGGGCGAAAAGGTATCTATCGTAGGTTTTGGTGCATTTGAGGTAAGAGATCGTGCAGCTAAGGATTCTATCAATCCTGCAACAAAGAAGCCTATCCATGTTCCAGCAAAGAAGGTTCCTGCATTCAAGGCAGGCAAGGCTCTTAAAGAGGCTGTGGATAAGTAATTAGTAACACTTTTAAAGGAGAGGTTTTACAATGGCTGAAAAGAAGATCGCCGCTGACAAGAAGGCAGAAGAAGCTGTAAAGGAAGTCAAGGCTGAGGTAAAGTCTGCTGCTGAAAAGACAGGCGCAGCAGTAAAGGAAACAGCAAAGAAAGCTGTCAAGACGGCAGAAAAGGCAGTAAAGACCGCAGCAAAGGCAACAAAGGCAAAGAAGGAAACTGTAAAGAAAGCAGTTGAGGCTGAGATAAAGGACGAGGTATTCGTTCAGTTCGCAGGCAGAGAGATAAATGTTGAAGCTGTAGTGGCTGCTGCAAAGGCTGACTACAAGGCAAAGGGCCACAGAACACCAAAGACAGTTTCGGTATACATCAAGCCTGAAGAGGGCGTTGCTTACTACACTGTAAAGGGTGTAGGCTCAGAGGACTATAAGGTAGAACTCTAATTGTAACATTTGTGTGTAGGGGCGAACAGCGTTCGCCCACTATTTAACACGTTCTATCTATATGATAAGCTACATCAAGCGGAGGACAACACCTCCGCTTTTTTTGCGTATATAAACAGAAAGTGCAGCATATTTCCATGCTGCACTTTCTGCGTTATTTAAGAAATCGTAAAACACATTACTGTGGTGGTGTCGAGAAGAATGTCTGCCATGCGTAGCCCTTTGTGCCATTATATTCAACATAATACCAGCCATTTTCGTTGCGGTAGTATTTGCAGGTTGCACCCGATGGGATAGTGAGAAGATTTTCACTGCTCGATGTAGGCTGTGGGTGGAGATAAACTGCACTTATGCACTGGATATCACCAACAGCGTCACCGTTGTCATCTTTATCACCGTCATATGGATCTTCGTCAGGCTCAGTGGCCTTTTTGGACTTTTTAGATGTTTTCTGCGGCTCTTCCGAAGTGGTGGTGGTCTTTGGCGGAATGTATTCCGTAGAAGTTATCGTACCGGTCTTTTTCGGAGTGGTGTTGGTGTTCACAAAAAGAGTTTTTGCAAATATCATTATTACTATGGCTACCACAAGTACAGTCAGCAGTATCGCTATTATTCCCTTTACAGTAGGAGTGAGCCAAGTGGAGCTTTCCTGCTGCTGAGGTCTGTTCTGACCCTGCGGTCTGCGATCCTGTTCAGGACGATAGTAGCCTTTATTGTTTCTGTTGTCAGGCATTATTTATATTCTTCCTTTCGGTTCATTGACTAAAGTTCGACACATTTCGTGTCCACATCTTTAATTATACAGAATATAAGCTGTTCTGTCAATTAAAATTCGGTTACGATTTACATTTACTTTATAACAATATGGTGTAAATCGGGAGGCATTTTTATGTAACAGATGTGAAAATTATCAAAGTGGATATAGATAACGTTTTCTTGCAGGCTTGTTTTGTTACAAAGGGAAAAAATATGTTAATAAATTTTCACAACCCTTTTATTTGTATATATAATATGCTATAATAATAACAAATATGAGAATTTTAATATTCTCAGTATGCTGTAAGGAGATTGATGATAATGAATATTGCCGTTGCACAATCAGGAGGACCTACCTGCGCTATCAACGCTTCATTGGTGGGAGTTTTCAAACAGGCTGTGAAAACACCACAGATAGACGCCGTTTTCGGCTCGCTCAATGGTATCGAGGGTATCATAAACGACCAGCTCATAGATCTTAAGCTTGTTATAAAAACAAACGAGGATATGGAGCTTCTAAGACAGACACCGTCAACAGTTCTCGGCTCATGCCGTTATAAACTTCCTGATGTTGAGGAGGGCGGTGAAACATATGAGCGTATCTTGAACTGCCTTGAAAAGCATAGGATAGAAGCTTTCTTTTATATCGGAGGAAACGATTCTATGGATACCGTGGCAAAGCTTTCCGATTATCTTGCGGCAAGAAATTCAAAGATAAGAGTTATAGGCATACCAAAGACTATAGATAACGACCTGCCTGTAACAGACCATACACCAGGCTTCGGCTCTGCTGCAAAGTATGTTGCCGCAACGGTTCAGGAGATAATCCGTGACAGCTCGGTCTATTCTATCGAGTCCGTCACTATCGTTGAGATAATGGGCAGACACGCAGGCTGGCTCACAGCTTCCACCTGCGTACTCAGAGCAAATGACGAGATAGCCCCTCACCTTATCTATCTCCCTGAAAATAACTTCACCGCCGAAAAGTTCCTGGAGGACGTAAGAAATCAAATGGCAAAGCATAAAGCCGTTATCATCGCAGTTTCCGAGGGCGTAAAGCTTAAGGGCGAGGAAAATAAGCCGAGAGTTGTGGATAATTTCGGCCACGAGTATCTCTCTGGCATAGGAAAGACCCTTGAACAGCTCGTTAAAGAGAATATCGGCTGTAAAGTCCGTTCTATTGAGCTTAACGTTATGCAGAGATGTTCTTCTCATATCTGCTCAAAGACGGATATAGACGAAGCCGAGGAAATAGGCTCAGCAGGCGTAAGAGCGGCTCTTGCAGGGAAAACAGGTAAAATGATGATATTCAAGCGTATCAGCGACGTGCCTTATGTTGTGACCGTTGACAGCGTTGACGCCCATGATGCTGCAAATAAGGAAAAATTCTTCCCTGCCCAGTGGTTAAGCGAGGACGGCAATGACGTAAATCCGGAAGCCGTAAGATATTTTCTGCCCCTTATCCAAGGCGAGGTAAAAATAGCAATGAAAAACGGTATGCCCGTTCATTTCAAGCTGTAAGCGTAAATTCGTTTTTATGCAAGTTGTAGGGGACGGCGCCCTCGACGTCACGCTTGTTTAAGTCTTTTTCAACACTCTCAGCAGAGCAGTTTCAAGCTGTTCTGCTTTTTTCGTTCCATACCGTCATCAGCCCTTGACAATTCGGTGCAAAAGTGAGATAATATTATAATAGGTGCAGTAATGCCATATCATGCGGAAAGGAAAGAATATAATGTGTGATCTCAAATTCAGCTTTCAAATGAAATTCACAGTTCCGTTTCGCAGACAGCCTAAGACACGAGTCTGACGGCAAAAAGGCAACGCCTCTTGGTCTTGCCACGATACTGTGATAGAAAAAATATTTGCGAAAGGAATTGTTTTATAATGAAAAAAGAGCTTTCAAAGCTTTATGAGCCTAATAAGGTAGAAGATAAGATCTACAAATATTGGCTTGACGGCGGATTTTTCCACGCTGAGCCTGATTCCAAGAAAGAACCATACTGTATAGTTATCCCACCACCGAACATCACAGGACAGCTCCATATGGGTCATGCCCTTGATGAAACTTTGCAGGATATACTTATCCGCTGGAAGAGAATGAGCGGATATGCCGCAGAGTGGATACCTGGTACAGACCACGCTTCTATCGCAACAGAAGCAAAGATAGTTGAAGCTATGCGTAAAGAAGGTCTGATAAAGGACGATATCGGCAGAGACGGCTTCCTTGAAAGAGCATGGGATTGGAAAAAGAAATACGGTGGCAGAATAGTTGAACAGCTTAAAAAGCTTGGCTCTTCCTGCGATTGGGACAGAGAGCGTTTCACAATGGACGAGGGCTGTTCAAAGGCTGTAAAGGAAGTTTTCATAAACTACTATAATAAGGGGCTTATCTATAGAGGCGAAAGAATAATCAACTGGTGCCCGCATTGCCGTACATCTATCTCAAATGCAGAGGTTGAGTATGAAGATCAGGCCGGTCACTTCTGGCATCTGAAATATCCTCTTACAGACGGAAGCGGATATGTAGAGCTTGCCACAACACGTCCTGAAACACTTCTCGGCGATACTGCTGTTGCAGTAAATCCAAAGGACGAAAGATATAAGGATATCGTAGGCAAGACACTCACACTGCCGCTTGTTGGCAGAGAGATACCTGTTGTTGCCGACAGCTATGTTGATATGGAGTTTGGTACAGGCGTCGTAAAGATAACTCCTGCCCATGACCCTAACGACTTTGAAGTCGGTAAAAGACATAACCTGCCTGTTATCAACGTTCTTACTGAGGACGCAAAGATAGTTGACGATTATCCTGAGTATGCAGGTATGGACAGATACGAAGCAAGAAAGAAGATAGTTGAAGATCTCGAAAAGGGCGGCTTCCTTGCTTATGTTGAGGACCATGAGCATAACGTAGGTACTTGCTACCGCTGCGGAACAACTGTCGAGCCAAGAGTATCCCTCCAGTGGTTCGTTAAAATGGACGAGCTTGCAAAGCCTGCAATAAAGGCTGTTGAGGACGGCTCTATCAAGTTCGTTCCTGAAAGATTTGAGAAGAACTACCTTAACTGGATGAACGATATCAGAGATTGGTGTATCTCACGTCAGCTTTGGTGGGGTCATCAGATACCGGCATTTTATTGCGACGATTGCGGTGAAACTGTGGTAACAAAGGAAGACCATGCTTGCTGTCCTAAGTGCGGCAAGGAAATGCGTCAGGACCCTGATACTCTCGATACATGGTTCTCATCAGCACTGTGGCCATTCTCAACTCTCGGCTGGCCTGACAAGACAGAGGAGCTTGAGTATTTCTATCCAACAAACACTCTCGTAACAGGCTATGATATCATTCCTTTCTGGGTATCCAGAATGATAGTTGCAGGCATGGAGAACATGAAGCAGAAGCCTTTTGATACTGTTCTTATCCATGGTCTTGTTAGAGATTCACAGGGCAGAAAGATGTCAAAATCTCTCGGCAACGGTATCGACCCGCTTGTTATCATCGACCAGTACGGCGCAGATGCCCTGAGATTTATGCTCGCAACAGGCAACGCACCTGGAAACGATATGAGATTTATCGAGGATAAGGTAAAGTCCTCAAGAAACTTTGCCAATAAGATATGGAACGCCGCAAGATTTATCATGATGAATCTTCCTGACGATTTCAAGGCTGATAAGCTCCCTGAAAACCTCAATGTTGAGGATAAGTGGGTAATATCAAAGTTCAATACTCTTGCAAAGGAAGTAAACGATAATCTTGATAAGTTCGAGCTTGGCGTAGCAGTTTCAAAGCTTTATGACTTTATCTGGGATATCTATTGCGATTGGTATATCGAGCTTACAAAGCCAAGAATAGCTGCAGGCGGTGAAACAGAGGCTACCGCACAGGCAGTTCTCGTGTGGGTAATGAAGGGTATGCTTAAAATGCTCCACCCATTCATGCCTTATATCACCGAGGAGATCTGGCAGGCTCTCGTAAATGACGGCACAGCTATCATGGTTCAGGATTACCCTGTATATGACGAAAAGCTTGAATTTGCCGATGAAGAAGCAACATTTGAGAAGATAATCGCAGGCATAAAGAGCATAAGAAACTGCCGTGGTGAAATGAACGTTCCGCCGTCTGTAAAGGCAAAGCTTTATATTGAAACTGCACAGCCAGAAGTATTCTCACAGGGCGTAATGTTCTTTGAAAGACTTGCTTCTGCATCTGAGGTCATCATTACAGATAAGTGCGAGGAAAAGGATTGCGCCGCCGCTGTTACAGACAGTGCAAGATTCTTCATTCCACTTGCGGATATCATAGACGTTGACAAGGAGCTTGCACGTCTTGATAAGGACAGAAAGAATGCGCAGAAGGATATAGACTTCCTTAGCAAGAAGCTCAGCAATCAGGGCTTCCTTGCAAAAGCCCCTGAACAGCTTATCGAAGCCGAAAAGGCAAAGCTTGCAAAGGCAGAGGAGAAGATGTCAAAGATAATGGAATCTATCTCAGCTCTGGAAGCAAGAAAGTAATATAAAAAACCAATGGCGAGGTCTTTCACCTCGCCATTTTTTGTGTTTTATGTAGGGAGAGCTGTGCATGGCTTATAACCCAAAACAAAAAAAGCAGGATAGCCCGAAAGCTGTCCTGCTTGATTTTTTATATCTCAGAATTAGTTCTTCTTTACGCCGATAGAAACCTTTTCGCCGTTGATATCCCAATCCTTTTCGTTGCCGACATTTTCGCCAAGAACGATATCGTCTGCAAGAACGTCATGAGAAATAGCCTCTCTGTTCTTGTCAACAACAGCCATAACCTTTTCGCTGCCGCTTACAGAAACAGTGATGTGATCCATTACCTCAAAGCCCGAATCCTTTCTCATTGTCTGAACCTTGCTGATAACTTCTCTTACAAAGCCCTCTTCAATAAGCTCAGGAGTGAGAACAGTGCTGATAGCTACAGTTACGCCGTTTTCAGAAAGGGTGTAGAAGCCCTCTTTCTGCTCAGACTCGATAAGAACATCATCCTTGTCAAGTGCTATCTCACCGCTTGAAAGCGTGAGTTTCAGGCTGCCGGTTTCGTTCAGTTCGCCCATAGCCTTGTGTCCGTCAAGCTGTGAAAGCTGTGTTCTTATCTCACCAAGCTGCTTGCCGTACTTTGGACCAAGTGTCTTGAGCTGTGGCTTGAACTTATAATCAATATATGCAGATACATCATTTGAGAACTGAACGTCCTTGAGGTTAAGCTCATCTCTGATGATGTCGATATAGTAGCTGTCAAGTGGGTGGTCTGCTGCAACGTACATCACGCTCAAAGGCTGACGGTTTTTAAGGCTTGCGCCGTTTCTTGCAGAACGTCCCAGAACAACTATCTCCAGAACTTCTTCCATGTCAGCTTCAAGCTTTTCGTCTATCATGTTCTCGTCGCAAACAGGATAATCGCAAAGGTGGATACTCTCAGGAGCGTTCTTGTCAACGCTTCTAACAAGATTCTGATAGATCTCCTCAGTGATGAACGGTACCATAGGTGCTGCACACTTGCAGAGCGTAACGATAGCAGTGTAAAGAGTCATGTAAGCGTTTATCTTGTCCTGTGACATACCCTGAGCCCAGTATCTCTCTCTGCCTCTTCTTACATACCAGTTGGAAAGATCATCAACAAACTCCTGCATAGCCTTTGCAGCCTCAGGTATCCTGTAGTTGTTAAGGTTGTCGTCAGCAGCCTTTATCATAGAGTTCATCTTTGAAAGCAGCCACTTGTCCATTACAGAAAGCTTGTCATATTCTATCTCATGCTTTGTAGGGTCGAACTGGTCTATCTCAGCATAAAGCACATAGAACGCATATGTGTTCCAAAGCGTGCCCATGAACTTTCTCTGACCCTCTGTTACGCCCTTGTCATGGAACTTATTAGGAAGCCATGGAGCAGAGTTTGTGTAGAAATACCACCTGATAGCGTCTGCACCGTATTTAGCCAGTGCCTCGAATGGGTCAACAGCGTTGCCTTTTGACTTTGACATCTTCTGACCGTTCTCGTCCTGAACAAGTCCAAGCACGATAACGTTCTTGTATGGAGCTTTGTCAAAAATAAGCGTTGAGATAGCAAGGAGTGAATAGAACCAACCTCTTGTCTGGTCAACAGCCTCAGAAATAAAGTCAGCAGGGAACTGTGACTCAAAAAGCTCCTTGTTCTCAAATGGATAATGGTGCTGTGCAAAAGGCATAGAACCTGAATCGAACCAGCAGTCTATTACCTCTGATACACGGTGCATCTGCTTTCCGCACTCAGGGCATTTGATAGTTACTGCGTCGATGTATGGTCTGTGAAGCTCGATATCATCAGGGCAGTTGTCTGACATTGACTTCAGCTCTTCGATAGAACCGATAGAATGTCTGTGACCGCACTCGCACTCCCAAATGTTCAGCGGAGTACCCCAATATCTGTTTCTTGAAATGCCCCAATCCTGAACGTTTTTCAGCCAGTCACCGAAACGTCCCTTACCAATGCTCTCAGGGATCCAGTTGATAGTGTCATTATTAGCGATAAGTCTGTCCTTAACGTCAGTCATCTTGATGAACCATGTATCTCTTGCATAGTAGATAAGAGGTGAGCCGCATCTCCAGCAGTGCGGATAATCATGCTCGAACTTAGGAGCGGCAAAAAGCTTGCCTGACTTGTCAAGGTCTTTGAGTACCTCAGGGTCAGCGTCCTTTACGAACATTCCGGCATATGGAGTTTCAGCAGTCATGTCGCCCTTGCCGTCAACGAACTGAACGAAAGGCAGATCATACTTCTTTCCGACCTTAGAGTCGTCCTCACCGAAAGCAGGCGCAATATGAACGATACCTGTACCGTCTGACATAGTTACATAGCTGTCACAGGTAACAAAGTGACCCTTTTTGCCCTGCTTCTTTGCACTTTCGCCTGCGCACTTATAAAGCGGCTCGTATTCAATATATTCAAGATCCTTGCCCTTGTAAGTTTCAAGCACCTTGTATGCAGGCTTGTCCTCAGTTGCAAGCTTGCCGAGAACAGTGTCAAGAAGTGCTTCGGCAAGAATATAAGTGTAGCCGTCAGCGGCTTCTACCTTGCAGTAAGTTTCATCTGGGTTTACGCAAAGGGCAACGTTTGAAGGGAGCGTCCAAGGAGTTGTCGTCCATGCAAGGAAGTATTCGTCCTTGCCAACAAGCTTGAAACGAACGATAGCAGAACGCTCTTTAACTGTCTTGTAGCCCTGAGCAACTTCGTGAGAAGAAAGCGGTGTGCCGCAGCGTGGGCAGTAAGGAACTATCTTGAAGCCCTTGTAAAGCAAGCCCTTTTCGTATATCTGCTTCAAAGCCCACCATTCAGACTCGATAAAGTTGTTGTCATAGGTAACATAGGGGTGTTCCATGTCAGCCCAGAAGCCAACAGTGCCTGAGAAGTCTTCCCACATACCCTTGTATTTCCATACAGACTCTTTACACTTCTTGATGAACGGCTCAAGACCGTATTCCTCGATCTGCTCCTTGCCGTCAAGTCCCAGCATTTTCTCTACCTCAAGCTCAACGGGCAGTCCGTGTGTGTCCCAGCCGGCCTTACGAGGTACCTGATAGCCTTTCATAGCACGGTATCTTGGTATCATATCCTTGATAGCACGAGTGAGAACGTGACCGATATGCGGCTTGCCGTTAGCCGTTGGAGGTCCGTCATAGAAAACATAGGACTCGCCCTTTTTACGGCTGTCAATACTTTTTTCAAAGATATTGTTATCGTCCCAGAACTTTTCCACTTCTTTTTCTCTCTGAACGAAGTTCAGATTGGTGTCAACCTTTTTGTACACGAAGATCAATCCTTTCTGATTTTGTAATAAACGATCAGTTACGCATAAAGATAAAATGCAATAAAAAAAGGCTTCCGCCCTGAAACAGGACGAAAGCCGTAAAGCCATTCGCAAACCACCTTTTCAGCATACTGACATATGCGTTCCCTTTAACGCAGGAAAAGCGGCGAAGCTTACTTATCATACTGATTTTCAGCCTGCAACTCGGAAGTGATATTCAGCCTGAAGCTAATCATACCGCCCTCTCACTGTCGGCGGCTCGCTGAGATTTTCGCATAAAGCCTACTGTCTTCGTCAACGTTTTTTACATATGAAATCAGTATATCACCATGCTGATGTTTTGTCAATGGTTATTTTGTTAATTTTCATGTATCCGACTTTTTTATTTTTGATATAAAGTCATTGAGCCTGTGCCCACGTTGCTCCTCACGCTGTTTGTCACGATACTTCTTCAAATGCTCGCCAAGCCTTGCACCTGAGCCCATGGAAAGCATAAATCTGTATTTCTCTTTTCTCTCCTCTGAACTTTCCCTGATGTGCCGTTTGAACTCCTCGTATCTGATGACCATATCGTTCTCTTCCGCAAACGTTTTTATCTTCTCTGCCAGCTTCAGGGAATAGAACAGGTCGATAGCAAAAACACCATAGAAAAATCCAATAAAGAACGAGAACGCCAAATTATTCGCAAGCCAGTTGAGTGCGTCAAGAATGTATGGGTGTATAAAGAAATAATAGACCGCGCCCAGTGCTGCCCATATGAGTGAATACAACGGACATATTATGCCTTTATAGTTGAATTTGTTTCCAGTGTAGTCCCACAGCTTGACGTGCATTTTCACAATGAATATCTCGCCTGCAATAAGCTCTATCACTGTCATTGCAATAGCCATAAGCAAAAAAAGTATAAACTTCTGCAAAGCCGTGTTGTCAGTGTGTATAAATTTTTCAAGTCCCGCCAGCAGATAAAGGGTGCAAAGCCCGAAGCCGTATAAAGGCAGATAAGGACCAATAAGAAAGCCGGGGTTTATCCATTTTCTTGCTTTGTTGCTAGGCTCAAATCGTCTGAAAATAACTTCTATCCCCCAGCCTATCAGACACCCTGCAAAGAACAGGAATGCCAGAATAAGTATATTACTCATATAAAATATCCTTTCAAGGTTTATAAAAGCATTGTACCATATTTGCCGTTATTTTTCAATACTTTCAGGCGAAAAAGTTTGACTTTAATCAAAAAACATCAGCCTGCCACCACCTGTAGGGGAGCGGCGCAATTTCTGCTAGGCAGAAATGCGACGTCCTACTTCTTTCGTTTATCATCTGTGCTATTTTCCACTTCATTCCTCGCAAATAAAAAAGGCAGGAAACCGAAGCCTCCTGCCTTATATGATTTGAATAAGACGCTATTACATATAGCTCTTGAATTCGTTGTTTTCTTTTCTAATGCCTTCGATCTCAGCGTTTACCTGACTGATCTGAATATCAACCTGCTCCTTCTCGGCGTTGAGTGCCTTAGCCTTTTCCTGAAGCTTAACGATCTCCTCGTAGATATCGCTTGCCTGCTTACCGAGATCCAAAGACTTTGCCTCAGTTTCAGCAATGCTTGCCTTAAGCTCGTCGATCTTCTTGTTGTTCAGCTCGATCTGCTCCTGCGCAAACATACGCATTTTTTCCATTGGACTCATACCCATATTCTCGCCCTCCTCATTATTATTTGTATTTTCAGCTTCCGCAGCTTTCTTTTCAGCTATCTCGTCTTCTATAGACGGCATAGTAGACTCAGGGGCAGGTGAAACCACCATTGTGTCATCAAGGCTTATAGGCTCGATTGACGGCATCTCGACCTCGTCCATTGTAGGAACTTCCTCAGCCACAGCAGCTTCAGCCTTTGCATTTTCCTCTGCCTTAGCTTTTTCCTCAGCCTCTTTGAGAGCCTCAGGAGTAACAAGGTGAACGCTATTGTCCTCAGGAGGAACAGGAGCGGAAGCAGGTTCAGCCTTTGCAGGTGTTTCGATACCTGTTGCATACATATTGCTCTTTCTCTTTGCAATGCCGCTTGCAAGACTTGCCGCCAGCGGATCAGTTATGTTCTGAGCAGGCTCTTCCTTAGGCTCAGACGCAGGCTCTACCTTTGGACCCTTGTATGTATTCATTCTTTTGAAATGCTCGTCCATGCAGCCCTGAACAGCCTTGATATCCTCAGGATCTTTATTAAAGAATCCTGCAATATCGTTTACGCTTCTGCCTTTCTGAAGCATTGAGGCAATAGCCGCAACACTGTGATCAACAAATCCGTCATCGTCCATAGCCAGATTTACAGTTACCTTTGCAGGCTCAACATTCTCCTGCTTTTTGTTCTTCTTTCCGAAAAGCTCGCTTACAGACATATTGAAAACGCTCTTTTTTCCGTTGCCGTTTTCATCAGCACCCTCTCTTACAGGCTGTTCAAAGCTTGCATAGTCAGGGAAGTGCTTTTCAAGTATTCTCGGAACATTATCCTTAGGCATCTCCATTTCTTTTGCTATCTCAGGAATAGAGTAGCCCTCCTTATACAAACGAACGATCTTGTCGCTTATGCTTTCATTCTTCTTTGCCAAAGCAATCAATCCTTTCAATCAATTTCCCAATACCGTGACCTTTTGTAAATAAATACATTCCCACAATAAACGTTTAAGTAATTATGAACTGTCACGGCGGCACTATATATATTATACAACACAAAGCAGGTTGTGTCAATATAAAATATGCAATTTTTCTTTAAAAAGAGCAAAAAAATGAATATGGTTAAATGACTTATTATTTACATATAAATTAACAAATCACATTTCACAAGAGCAGTTTTCAGGCAGTATAAACTCCCGACCCTTGAGATCTATCAGCCCCTCGCGGTGCATTTTTCCAAGCTCTGTTGACAGCGCACTGCGGTCAACGCAGAGAAAATCTGCAAGCTGTTGACGGTCGAAATTTGTCGTGACAATGTGCGATCCGCTTTTCTTTGCAAGCGAAGAAAGATAAGCCATAACACGCTCTCTGATAGTCCTGGGGGTTATCACTTGTATCTTTTCGTTGAGCCTGAGATTTTTCATAGCCGTTATCTTTAGAAGCCTAGCCGTCAGCGTCGAACTTTCCTTTATAATAGACTCAGGGGATAAAAACAGCACTGTGCATTGCTCCTTTGCACATACGCTCACCCCAAGCGGTTCACCTGTGCAGGCATAGACCTCTCCGAAAAGCTGTCCTGCCTCTAAAGGGGCGATTATGCTCCTGCCACCCCAAAGCTCGTCACGTTCGATAAGCGCCTTGCCCTCCAGAAGTATGCCAAAATAAGCGGTCTTGTCTCCTGCGTGAAAAATATAGCTTTCCTTGCGAAAGCTTTTTATGCCACTGCCGTCAGGTCTGAGAAACTGAGCTATCTCCTCGTCGCTCATGCCCTGGAAAAGGGGAGTGTCTTTTATTATCTTGATGTATTTATTATCCATTTTATCTTCCTCATTTTTACGAAATAATTTTATGCTTTTGTTGTAATTACAACAGACTTTGTGATAAGATTATATTATAATCATAGCATAAAGTCAAGAGCTTTATGCCGAAACGAAAGATATCAATAAAAATACGGAGGTAACCATATGATAAGACGAGTAATACAAATAGACGAAGAAAAGTGCAACGGCTGTGGTGCTTGTGCTAAAGCCTGCCACGAAGGCGCAATAGGCATGGTGGACGGCAAAGCAAAGCTTATGCGTGATGATTATTGCGATGGCCTTGGAGATTGTCTTCCAGCCTGCCCAACGAACGCCATATCCTTTGTTGAGCGAGAAGCTGCCGCCTATGACGAAAAGGCAGTGGAAGAAAACAAAAAACGCCTTGGCAAGCCTGTTTTCCATGGCTGTCCAGGCTCAATGATGAAAACCTTTGCCAAAAAGCCGGCCCCGGTAGATACCCCGTCAGCAAAAACTCCGTCACAGCTTATGCAGTGGCCTGTGCAAATAAAGCTTGTACCTGTGAACGCTCCATACTTTGACGGTGCAGACCTGCTTGTCGCTGCGGATTGCACAGCCTATGCCTGCGGAAGCTTCCATTCCGATTTCATGACAGGCAAAATAACCGTCATAGGCTGTCCGAAGCTTGATGCCACAGACTATTCCGAAAAGCTTGGCGAGATAGTGAAAAGAAACAATATCCGCAGCATAACAGTAGCCCGAATGGAAGTTCCATGCTGTGGCGGAATAGAACACGCAGTAAGAAAAGCAGTCACCGACAGCGGCAAAAATATCCCCGTGGCAGTAAGAATAATCACCACAGACGGCAATGTGATATAACACAAAAGGCAGGACAAAACGTCCTGCCTTTTTCATATCTGTAGGGGCGACCTCTGGCCGCCCGCATTTTTTTGTGTCTGATTTATCTGACTGAGCGAAATTTATTCACCCTTAGCCATGACCTCAGCCAACTCGCCCAAAGCCTTTTCCGAAGCCTCATTAAGTGTAGAGCGTATAGTCACAACAGGCTCAGCAATGGTAACATTCTTGAAGTTTTCCACATATCCCTTCATAACTCTTGCCGCAGTCGGAGCCCATGAGCCGTTCTCTACAAAACCTATCTTTCTGTTCTGATAGTTCTTTGATTTAAGGTGCATAAGGAAATCCTCCATAACAGGGAATACACCGCCGTCATAGCTGCTTGCCATAAGTATTATTCTGTCGTATCTGAAAGCGTCCTCGATATTTTCTGCCATGTCGCTTCTTGAAAGATCGCTGATAACTACCTTCTCAGCACCTTTTCCTTTCAGCATCTCACCAAGCTTTTCAGCTGCCTTTGCAGTGTTTCCGTGTATTGAAGCATATGCAACGAATACGCCCTTGCTTTCAGGCTGATAGCTTGACCATGTGTTGTAAAGTCCAAGATAGTAACCAAGATCTTCTTTGAGTATAGGACCATGTAAAGGCAGTATCATCTTTATGTCCAGTGCCGATGCCTTTTTAAGAAGCGCCTGCACCTGTGCACCGTATTTGCCCACAATGTTGAAATAGTATCTTCTAGCCTCGCAAGCCCAATCCTCATCAACATCAAGTGCGCCGAACTTTCCAAATCCGTCAGCAGAGAACAAAAGCTTTTCGCTCTGCTCGTATGTCACCATTACCTCAGGCCAGTGTACCATAGGCGCCATTACGAACTGAAGTGTGTGGCTTCCAAGAGAAAGCGTGTCCCCCTCTTTTACCACAACAGACCTATCATCAAGTCCGTCAATGGTGAAAAACTGCTTCATCATAGGGAAAGTCTTTGCGTTTCCCACTATCTTCATTTCAGGATATTTCTCCGCAAGCTTTTTGATGTTTCCTGCATGGTCAGGCTCCATGTGCTGAACAACAAGATAATCAGGCTTTCTGCCGCCCAAAGCCTTTTCAAGATTGTCAAACCAAACGTCCGTTACCCTAGGATCAGCAGTGTCCATTACCGCTATCTTCTCGTCAATGATAACATAAGAGTTGTACGAAACGCCGTTTGGCACAACATATTGGCTCTCAAAAAGGTCAATGTCATGATCGTCTGCACCAATATAAATAACTGAGTCTGAAATTTTTGTGTCTGCCATTTTTATTACCTCCGTTGTACTTTTTCTAAATATACTATTTTAATATACTTTGATTTTATCACAAGCTCAGCATTTTGTCAATAACTGAAACAATGTTTATGAGAATTTTACCTCCTCAAAGAAAAGGTCTTTCCCCATGACTTCTTTCACAGGCATTTCCTCCTGATTGTAAGCGAGCAGAAGCTTCATATAAGCCGCCACCGCTGAGGTGGTGTATATTGGTATGCTGCCTGCCTTTATTATCTCCGCCACAGTGGAGTATATAGGCACTTTTCTTTTCAGACCGCAAATATACACCATGATGTTCTTTGTTATGCACCGCTTGATAAATTCCGTCAGTGCATAGCTTTTCCCTTCTGAAACGTCAGTGCAAGCCGTCGCACTGTGATAAGGTGAGTAAAGCACCGCCGCCGTGTCCTTGCTTGGCACAAAGCACCCAAAGTCCATTGCAGGATAACCCTCTATAAAAAGAACACGCTTTCCAAATTTGACATCATTATGGAAAATCCGTTCCCTAGGGCGTGACAGCATATTCTCGCTCACTCCGCTGAAAACCGAAAAATCATTGAAGCCGTCATAACCATATACACCAAACTTGTCCCGACAGGTGTCTGCAGGTATCACCCTCGTAGGAAGCATGACCCTCTCGTACAGCGTGAAAACGCCCTTGTATTTTCCCTCTTTTATAAGACCCACCGCCGAGGTGAAGTTGAAAAGCCCGTTTGAACCTTTCTCGCCAATGGGCTTGTTGCTTGCGATAATAAAAAGGGGTATATCAAAATGCCTGAAATACATTCCAAGCAGAGCAGAAGTGTAAGCCAGCGTGTCGCTTCCGTGGGTGAGGATAACTCCCGAGTATAAAGCCGTATCAATGCTGTTTATCTCGTGTATCATTTTCTCCCACCCCGAAAACCCCATGTTTTCGCTGAGTATATTAAGTACCTGTCGACATTCAAATTCCACATCTTCGCCGTATGCACTCTTGTAGGCCTCCACAACAGCGTATTTTTCCTCACGCTCAACATCTATAATGCCGTCAGTAGTAATGCTCCCGATAGTTCCGCCTGTGAAAAGCACAAGTATCTTCTTCATATTTTTATCCCTGCCTTTACCAAAAATCAACCCTTGACATTTGTTATAAATATAATATCATTTCACGATTGATTTGTCAATAGTTGTACAAAATGCACAAAAGTGTGGATTATATTAATGAAAAATGAGTATTGAGAAATATGTTGGGATTTGATATAATAATAGTGTTGTATTTTGTACAGTTTAACTATAGTTTCGCAGATATCTCATAAAATATAAATAAGCTGAGAAATTTAAGGACTAGAAACGTCATGCCACCCCTGTAGGGGCGAACATCGTTCGCCAGCCCTTTTTCGGCAGATCTATATTACCTGCGAACAACATTTTCTATTAGTATCAGAAAGGAAGATAATATTATGTGGGCATACGAAAGTGTATTTTATCAGATCTATCCTCTTGGATTCTGCGGTGCGCCATTTGAGAATGACGGCAAAGAGGAAAGCAGGATATTAAAGGTAATAGATTGGATACCTCATATCAAAAAGCTTGGTGCCAACGCTATCTATTTTTCACCGGTGTTCGATTCCGACACTCACGGCTACAATACCAGAGATTACCGCAAGATAGATTGCCGTCTTGGCACAAATGAGGACTTTGCAAAGGTCTGCAAAGAGCTTCACGAAAACGGCATAAAGGTAGTTTTGGACGGCGTTTTCAATCACGTCGGCAGAGGCTTCTGGGCTTTTCAGGACGTTCTGAAAAACCGTGAGAATTCACCATATAAAGATTGGTTCCATATCAATTTCGGCGGCAACAGCAACTATAATGACGGACTTTGGTATGAGGGCTGGGAGGGTCACTTTGACCTTGTTAAGCTAAACCTTAACAATCCGCAGGTAGTGGATCATATCTTGGAATGCATAACAAATTGGGTCAAGGAGTTTGATATAGACGGACTCCGCCTTGACGTTGCATATTGCCTTGATAAGAACTTCTTGAAGCGCCTCAGACAGCATTGCGATTGGCTCAAGCAGGATTTCGTTCTTATCGGCGAGCTTCTACATGGTGATTACGCTCAGTGGGTAAATCCTGAAATGCTCCATTCCTGCACGAACTACGAGTGTTATAAGGGACTTTATTCAAGCTTCAACTGCATGAATATGTTCGAGATATGCCATTCACTGAAAAATCAGTTCGGACCTGAGAACTGGTGCAGATACAGAGGAATGCACCTGCTGTGCTTTGTTGATAACCATGACGTTTCAAGAATAGCCAGCCAGCTCACAAATGAGCGTCATTTGCCACTTATCTATGGAATGCTCTTTGGTATGCCTGGTATCCCATGTGTATATTACGGCTCAGAGTGGGGAACAAAGGCAAACAAGAGCGAGGGCGATCCTGCTCTCCGTGTAAGCTTTAAAAAGCCTGAGTGGAACGACCTCACAGAGCTTATCTCAAAAATGGCAGAGGCACACAAAAACAGCAAGGCTCTCTGCTATGGCTCTATCAAAATACCTGTTCTTACCAACAAGCAGTGTATAATCGAGCGTGAGTTCGAGGGTGAGCGTGTCCTTATTGCAATAAACGCTGACGATCAGCCTTTCACAGCTCACTTTGACGCAGGCTGCGGTCAGGCAGAGGAGCTTCTAACAGGCACTATCCATGATTTTGGTGGCGGCAGCGAGCTTAAGCCATACTCTGTAGAGTTCTGGAAAATGGAAAGATAGACCCATATGAATATAGAAAAAGGACAGCATTTTTTTCCAAAGTGCTGTCCTTTTTTGTGTAGCAATAAAAAATGTAGGGGCGAACATTGTTCGCTCGTTTGGTTTACCTCAATTGTGTAGCGTACCAGTCATGTATCGTAGTGGCGACTGATAGTTCACGCATTGTAGGGGACGGCGCCCTCGACGTCCCGATTTCGGAACGTTACCATTTGTAAGATCGCAAAAAACTTGTGTAATTTCGCCATATATCGTAGGGGCGACCTTTGGTCGCCCGCATATCACCTATCGCTTGCTTATTTTATATCATATGTTTCTGTATCCAGCCTACCTAACAATAACCATAACCGCCTGCGAAAAAGCCCCGTAAGAAGTCTTTCCGTTCACAGTTTTGTAAGCCCTTACCTTTACCATTCTAAGTGAGTAAGGCTCAAATCCTGATACGATAGCACTCTTTTTAGAGCCACCCACCTTTGCCGACTTCACATAATCACTGCCATTTGAAGAGGAGTATATCTCATATCCGCTTGCACCCCCAACAGCTTTCCATGATACCTCAATGCTGCCGCTGCCTGCTGATTTAGCCGTGCATGAAGCCTTTGCAGGCTTTGTGACAGCCTCTACAGCCTTTGAGTAGCTAGCCGAAATGTATTCTTTTCCGCCAGTTTTTTTCACAGCCTTTACCTTGTAGCTGTACCCCTTTGCACGAGCAAGTCCGCTGTCAGTGAAGCTCACAGCCTTTACAGTTTTTATCCTCTGCCATTTCTTGCTTGTGTTGTCATATCTGTATATAGCGTAGCTGTCAGCACCCATTACCTTTTTCCAAGAAAGCTTAACGCTCTTTTCACCGGTGGAAGAAACTTTTAGCTTCGTCACTGTGGCAGGACGAATGTTGAAGTTCACAGTTTTTGTGCCTTTGTATAAGCCCTTGCCTGTTATTTTTACGCTCGCCTGACCTATGGCTGTGTTCTTTGAGTAGCTCACAGTGTAGTCAGTGTTCTTTACAAGCTTTTTGCCGCCATATGTCACTGCAGGCGCAGGAGAAACCGCCTTTCCTGTGTAGCTTTGCGTCTTTATAGCCGAAATACTGCTGTCACTGATCTTACCCTTTACAGTGACGGTGCATTTAACATTTTTTCCTCCTGTTGTGTATGCCGTGATAGTTGCTCTGCCAACCCCTTTTGCAGTGACCTTTCCGTCTGACACAGAAGCAATTTTGCTGTTAGAAGACTTCCAGGAAACAAAGTCCGTCAGACCGCTTCCACCACCCATTTTTGCAGAAATAACACTGCTTTTGCCCTTGTCAAGAGTCAGTGAAGCCTTATCCAATGTTACCGAAGCCGCAGGCTTTATGCTAGCCTTTATAGTTTTTGCTGAGCTGTTTCCGTATTTGTCATAAGCCGTTATCTTAACGGTAAATTCACCGCTTTTTACTGAATAGTCCTCAGCAGAAACATAAGCCGAAGCCTTGCCACCCGAAAGCTTTCCGCTTGCGTATTTCTTTGCACTTTCACCATCTTTTGTAGGGTAAGCAGGGAAGACCACCTTTGAAACTCCGCTCTTGTCGCTCACATTGCAAGAAACATCAAAGCCCTTTGCTGTGATGTTCTCCACCTTTGCCCCCGATATGGTCGGCGCAGTTGTGTCAACATAAGTCTTTATGACCTGCTCAGAGCTGTTCCCAGCCTCGTCAGTAGCCGTTATAGTTGTAATATAATATCCGTCCTTGCCCCCAAGGTCAGTTACCTTTACTGAGTGTGAAAGCGAGTTCACCGCCGATGTGTAAACACGGCTTATAGTCTTTGCCTTGTTGCCCTCAAAATAAGTGGATACCTTTACCGAAGCCACAGCCCTGTTGTCAGAAATATCCGCTTTAACAGTGTAGCCTTTTCCAGTGATGTTCTCACAGCCTGCGTTTGCGATAACAGGTCTTGTTGTGTCGATGTCAAGGCTTTGTGCAACGCCGTTTATGTAAAGTCTGTAGAAATAGTGATTGTTAGTAAGTACCTTTCTGTTTTTCACAGTGTAAACAGTGTCGTTCCAAGTCCATTTGTAGTTCTGCTCGATAAGCGTGGCTGTAGTTCCCTGACAGTCCTTTACAATGGCAACATGAGAGTAATCCTTGTCCTGCATTATGTCCCCGGCCTGCGGAGTTTTCACTTCACGAAGCTCCGCCCTTTTGCCGTAGCAGTACACGCTAGGCTTGTCGTCCACCATGTTTATGTTGTATACTGTAACGCCGAACTTTTCTTCATAAAAACGTGAAACATATCCTGCACAGCAATAATAACCGGTGTCGGAATAGCCGAGAACGTATTTAGCGTCAACGCCCTCAAAAGAGTCTATGACCTGATAATCATAGTCCACAGTGACGGTCTGTTCGCTGTAGCTCACCGCATTTGTCACCTGACAAAGCATGATCATCATAACAGCACAAAATACTGCGCCCATAGCCGAAAAAACTTTTTTCAGCCCTTTTTCCATTCCAAACGCCCCCTAACTGACAGAATTATCTTATACGTTTTCGTATATCAACTTCATAATATCATAAAGGTTACAATTTGGCAACAGATTCTATCGCTTTTTGCCGAAATGACTAAAATATTTGTTTGTTTTCACAAGGAACACAAGTTCTATATTCAAATATATCCCCAGAATATAAACTGTTATATGCCATACGAACAAATGTCGGAACAAAAATTACAATTTGTAACTTTTATACTGAACACGCTATCAAAAACGTTTAACTTAACATATATCCCCACAAAAAAACTGTAGGGGCGAACATCGTTCGCCCGTCAAAGCTACTATCCCACTTAGATATCCGTATCAATTGATCGCTTTACTCTAACGCAAAGATCGTAAACTGAAATTTGTTTTTCATTTGCACAAAAATTCACCGATCCTGCACGAGAAGATATTGAAAAGCCATTTGAAATAGATTATAATATCTGTAAAATATAAACGGAGGTCACAATATGAAGTACATAAATCCGGTCATATCAGGCTTTTATCCTGACCCTAGCATCTGTAAGGCTGAGGGCAAATATTATCTTGTTTGCAGCTCTTTTCAGTTTTTTCCGGGCGTTCCTCTATATGAAAGCGACGACCTTGTGAACTGGACGCAGATAGGTCATGTTCTCACAAGAAAAAGTCAGCTCCCATTGGAGGGCGCAGGCTCTTGGGGCGGCATCTATGCCCCAACTATCAGATACAATAACGGCAGATTTTACATGGTAACGACTAACGTCACAAATGGCGGAAACTTCTATGTCTATACTGACGATATCCACGGTGAATGGTCTGAGCCTGTTTATGTTCAGCAGGGCGGTATCGACCCGTCACTGTATTTTGAGAACGGCAAAGCCTACTTTATGTCCAATGGTGAAGACGATGAGGGCAACCATGGCGTTACACAGTGCGAAATAGATATCGAAACAGGCAAAAAGCTCACGCCAAGCAAGACCATATGGACAGGTGCAGGCGGACGTTTCCTTGAAAGCCCGCACCTCTACAAAATAAAGGGAGAATACTATCTTATGGCGGCTGAGGGCGGTACGGAATACGGTCATATGATAGTCTACGCCAAGGGCAAGACCCCTTATGGTCCTTTTGAGAATTATCCTCACAACCCAGTCCTCACAAACAGAAATCTCGGTGGATACGAGATACAAGGGTGCGGTCACGGTGATCTTGTGGAGGACGAAAACGGCAGCTTCTGGTGTGTTCATCTTGCTTTCAGAATGATAAATATGTGGGTGATGCACCACATTACAGGCAGAGAAGTCTATCTCGTACCGGTGACGTTCGACGAGAACGGCTGGTTCACAATGGGTGATAACGGCACAACTCGAAAGGAAGTCGAAACTGACAAACTCAGGGATATCAGGCAGGAGTTTTGGAAGGAATACACTTTTGAGAATACCAAAGTCGGACGTGAGTGGTGCTTTATGCAAAACCCTGACATGGGGCTTTATTATCTTGATGATCACCGTTTTGAGCTTACTCCGAATGAGCATACGATCTTTGAGGCAGACGGCTCGCCTGCTTTTGTCTGCATAAGACAGAAAGAAATGAATTTATCAGTGGAGTGCAAAGTCGAGATAACCGAGGGCGAAGCAGGATTGGTGTTCTACATGACCCCCGATCAGCATTATGAGATAGCATTAAGACGCACGGATAAAGGTGTCGAGCTGTTCCGCAGACTTTGCATAGGCGATATTCGCCATGAGGATCATGTCATAGCATTGCCGCAGGGAGAAAGCTCGGCTATGCTTTGCTGTAATGCCTCCAACTTTACATACAATTTCTCGGCGAAAACGCTTTCGGGAGATATAGACTTGGGCGGAGCTCAAACGAAATTTTTGTCTACTGAGCTTGCAGGTAATTTCACGGGAGTTGTTATTGGTCTTTATGCTCAGAAATATGAGGATAAAGGCAATAAAGCGGTGTTTACGGATTTCAGATGCGAAAATAAGGAAAAGTATGATAGCTAAAAGATAAAAAACAAAAGGTCCGTGGGCGTATCCATGGACCTTTTACTTTGTTATGCTTTTTCATCACAACCGCAATTTATACCATTTTTAACATCATCAAATGCCTTCAGCATTTCCTCGGACGGCTTCTTTGTGCAAAGGCTCACTATAATAATAAGTATAAGACTTACCGCAAAACCTACTACCAATGAGTAAAGCCCCGTCTTATCACCTAAAGTCTGTCCACCTGCAAGAGGTATGTAATCCCATATTATTACCGACAACGCACCGCTGGCAACGCCTGCCGCCGCACCTGCAAGGTTTGTTCTCCTCCAATAAAGGGACATAAGTATTATCGGACCAAACGAAGCTCCAAGTCCTGCCCATGCGTTTGAAACAAGACCCATTATACTGCTGTTAGGGTCAAGTGCTATTATGTATGCCACTACCGCTACAGCAAGAACTGTTATCCTGCTCACAAGCAGTACCTTCTTGCTCTCCGCCTTAGGTGCAATACATGAGTGGTAAATATCCTCCGATACCGATGAGGCAGTTACAAGCAGCTGCGAATCAGCCGTTGACATTATGGCAGCAAGTATTCCGCAAAGGAAAATTCCGCCGACGAATGGCAGACCGATATCGGAGTTGAATACCTTCTGTATCATCTCGATGAAAACATTCTCAGACTTGTTGTTTGCAAGTGCAGGCACAAGATAAGCCCTGCCCACGATAGCTATAAAGCAAGCGAAGCAAAGTGATATAGCACACCATACACAGCCTATAACTCTTGACTTCTTTACCTCTTTTTCAGAGCTTATAGCCATAAATCTTACCAGAATGTGCGGCATACCGAAATAACCAAGCGCCCAGCCGAGCTGAGAGATTATGTCGATGGCTGAAAGGGTCTGACCCTTTTCATCATTGAATATGTTAAGATAGTGATGTGCCTCAACACCGCTTGCAGTGATGTTGTCCATAACGTTTCCTGCTCCAACAAGGAAAAACGCAATGATAGGTATAGTCACAACTCCTGCCAGCATGAGCAGACCCTGAACGAAGTCCGTTACACATACTGCCATAAATCCACCCATGAAAGTGTATCCCAAAATTACTACCGCACCGATAGTAAGACATATCTTGTAGTCGATACCGAATATAGAGTTGAAAAGCTTTCCGCCTGCCGAAAGAGCAGACGCTGTGTAAACAAGGAAGAATATGACGATTGCCACCGAAGATACCAAAAGCATTATCTTGTGCTTGTCCTCAAATCTGTTTTCAAGATACTTAGGAAGCGTCATGGAGTTGTTCGCTCTTATAGTGTATCTCCTCAGCCTGCCCGAAACTATCGCCCAGTTAAGTATAGTGCCGATAAGCAGACCTACAGCTATCCATATCTGACCTGTTCCGAATGCGTAAACAGCGCCAGGCAGACCCATGAGCATCCAGCCTGACATATCAGAAGCCTGAGCAGAAAGTGCCGCTACCCAGCCGTTAAGTCCTCTGCCACCAAGGAAAAAGTCCTCGGAGCTTTTTGTTTTCTTCATATATGCAGCACCTATGAGAAGCATTCCTGCCAAATAGAATGCAAATGCCACAAGCGTCCAGATCATATCTGATTTCATCTATTACCTCTTTCCCGAAGCGGATTTTATCCTGTCCGCCCCATATTTTTATAAACGGCAATGCCGCACAAGAGAAACTCCCCCTGTGCGGTATCGCATAAAACGTCTGTATAAAACACATTGACAGCAAAAGCCAACGGGCAAACGAAAATTGTTGTTTGGCAAAGCTCACAACAGTTTTCGCCCATACATTAATTTGTAGGGGACGGCGCCCTCGACGTCCCGTCTGTTGCCACAAACGTCGTTTTTACGCACCTTTTGATGTTTTGCTACCAATTACTTCGCCTTAGTCTTTATCTCCTCATCAAGCTTAGCGATAAGCTCGTCAACAGGCATTGCAGGAAGTTCGCCCTCTTTTCTTGAACGAACTGTAACAGTGTTGCTGTTTACCTCGTTGTCGCCAATGATGAGCATATAAGGTATCCTCTCAAGTCTTGCAGCCTTGATCTTAGTACCAATGTTCTCATCTCTGTTGTCAACAGTTACTCTCATGCCCATAGCAGTCATTCTGTCAGCTATCTTCTGAGCGTATTCAGCATGGCTCTCCTTGATAGGAAGAAGTCTTACCTGCTCAGGAGCGAGCCACAGAGGAAGAACGCCGTTGAAATGCTCAAGCATATAAGCAAGTGTTCTTTCAAAGCAGCCAAGTGAAGTTCTGTGAATGATGTAAGGAAGCTTCTTCTGACCGTCCTTGTCAACATAGTACATACCAAATCTTTCAGCCAAAAGCATATCTATCTGAATAGTAACAAGCGTGTCTTCCTTGCCGTAAACGTTCTTGTACTGAATGTCGAGCTTTGGACCATAGAACGCAGCCTCGTCGATACCGATATCGTAATCAACGCCAAGGTCGTCAAGAATAGTCTTCATTGCAGCCTGTGCGTGCTCCCACTGCTCAGCCGTACCTTCGTACTTGTTCTTAGGGTTAGCAGGATCCCACTGTGAGAATCTGAATGTGCAGTCATCAAGCAGACCAACAGTGTCAAGGAAATACTTGGCAAGCTCCAAACAGCCCTTGAACTCCTCTTCAAGCTGGTCAGGTCTGAGAATGTAGTGACCCTCAGAGATAGTGAACTGTCTTACTCTGATAAGACCGTGCATCTCACCGCTGTCCTCGTTTCTGAACAGCGTAGAAGTCTCTGTCAATCTCATTGGAAGCTCTCTGTATGAACGCTGTCTGTTAAGAAATACCTGATACTGGAATGGACAAGTCATAGGACGAAGTGCGAAGCACTCTTTTTCCTCATCATAAGGGTCGCCAAGAATGAACATTCCGTCAAGATAGTGATCCCAGTGACCTGATATCTTATAAAGATCTCTCTTGGCGAAAAGCGGAGTCTTTGTAAGCAGACAACCCTTTGCCTGCTCGACATCTTCTACCCAACGCTGAAGAAGCTGGATAACTCTTGCGCCCTTTGGAAGCATAACAGGAAGTCCCTGACCGATACAATCAACAGTTGTGAAATATTCAAGCTCTCTGCCTATCTTGTTGTGGTCACGAAGCTTAGCTTCCTCCTGCTGTTTAAGAAACTCATCGAGCATTGAAGCCTTAGGGAATGCAGTTCCGTAAATTCTTGAAAGCTGCTTGCCGTCCTCTGCCTTTCCCCAGTATGCACCTGTGCATGAAAGAAGCTTAACAGCCTTGATAGGTGCAACGCTCATTATGTGCGGACCTGCGCAAAGGTCAACGAAATCACCCTGCTTGTAGAATGAAAGCTTTTCGCCCTTATCGTCATGCTTGTGGATAAGCTCTACCTTGTAATCTTCGTGTCTTTCCTCCATGAGCTTTACAGCCTCGTCAGCAGAAAGCTCAAAACGCTCCAAAGCATAGCCCTCTTTTGCAAGCTTCTTCATTTCAGCCTGTATCTTTTCAAGGTCAGCAGGCGTAAAAGGCTTTTCCACCTCAAAATCATAGTAGAAGCCTGTGTCTGTAGCAGGACCTCTTGCAAGCTTTGCCTCAGGATAAAGATTTTTTACAGCCTGTGCCATAAGGTGAGAAGCCGTGTGCCAGAAAGTTTCCTTACCAGCCTTTGAGTCAAAAGTCATGACCTCAAAATGGCAGTCATGGTCAACGACAGTTCTCATGTCGAAAACTTCGCCGTCCAGCTTTACGCAGCAGGCAGCCTTGTAAAGTCCCATGCCGATATCCTTGATTATCTCGCTTGCAGGCATTGCCTTTTCGATCTCACGGACAGAGCCGTCTTTTAATTTCAGCTTGATCATTTTTGATTCCTCCGATTTATATAATATTGTAATTCTTTATTATAACGTGCATAAACACGTTGTTTCTTTTTGTAATGCGTCACATATCACACGCTTTTTTGTGGGCGACCTCAGGTCACCCCTACAGGCATATTATTTGAAGTTCAGCAGTTCAGTATACTGCGAAACATACACATATATCCAGAAGCAAAGAAGCACTACGCTCAGCACCGTTGAAATGTCGCTCAAAACGTGCCTTGCCCTTTTTTTGATAGCCCATTGCCTGGAGCCGTCTTTTTTCACCCTGCAAACAAGCTGAGAGAAAAATGTGTTGAACCAGTATGATACTATCCATATGGGCAGAAAGGTGAGAAACCCTTGCTTGTCGGATATAGTCCCGTTCCATGATAACCAGCAAACATATCCTGCTGCACCATAAGCGCAAAACCCAATGGTATAGCAAATGATCGCAAGGATACGCCTTGTTTTCATGGCTTTCCTGTCTTTCATAGTATCATCACCCTCTTACATAACAAAAAAGTCCCATAGGATACAAATATCCTATGGGACGATGATATCGTGGTTCCACCCAACTTCATGCGCAGTTTCCTGCACAACTCATTAGCCGCTCCTTTAACGCTGAGCCTGCGGCGTGTATTAAACGCACTCAGGGGCGGTATCCTCACTCTGCATAGTCCTGCACCGCTCACAGCTCGTATAAAAACGTGCGGCACTCTCTGAAAAGACCTTTCGCCGAGGGGCTTCCCCGTCAAAGCTTTCAAGTATAACTGCAAAAGACTTTATCTTTTTCTTCGACTAACATTTTAACACCTCTTCACCCGCTTGTCAAGGGGTTTGTTAGAAAATATATAATTTTGTGGATTTAACTAAAAAAATTCTTGACAACAGAGAAGTTTTATTATACAATAATATTATGCATTATAATTTTTATATAACTGAAAGATGAAGTATAGTTTTTTGTATTATTCTGATGTTTTTTATAAAATAAATTTTGCAATTTTGTATCTTTACAATTTAATATCAGGTGGATATCTTTTTTTCATGCGTTTTTTTACGCACAAAATATGGATATCCATACTTTCTAAGAAGGAGGAAAGCTATACATGGAACCAGGTATTGCTATTCTACTATGTGTAGTTGCTCTTGTTCTTGGTGCCGGTGTGAGCGGATTTATCTGCTTCAAACAGGGTATAAGCTATCGCAAAAAGACAGCCGAAGCTGCTGTAGGCTCTGCGGAAAAGGAAGCGGAGCGTATCGTTGACGACGCAAAGAAAAACGCTGAAACTCTGAAAAAAGAGGCATTGATCGAGGCGAAAGACGAGATCCACAAGTCACGCCAGGAAACGGAAAAAGAGCTTAAAGAGAGAAGGATCGAAGTTTCCAGACAGGAAAGACGTGTTCAGCAGAAAGAGGAGTCTATCGACAGAAAGCTCGATAATTTGGAGAAAAAGGAAGAAACTCTCCAGAACAAGCTGAAAAATGCTGACGAAAAGGTAGCTGAGGCTGACAGGATCAAGAAGTCACAGCTGGATATGCTTGAAAAGATATCTCAGTTCACTGTTGATCAGGCTAAGGATTATCTGCTTTCAAAGCTGGACGAAGATCTGGTGCATGAAAAGGCTGTGAGGGTCACAAACTTTGAAAATCAGGTGAAGGATGACTGTGAGGCTAAGGCCAGACAGTATATCTCGCTTGCTATCTCAAGGTGTGCCGCTGATCAGGTGTCTGAATCAGCAGTGTCAGTCGTTGCATTGCCTAATGATGAGATGAAGGGCAGGATAATCGGACGTGAGGGAAGAAATATCAGAACTATCGAAACTCTCACAGGCGTTGATCTTATCATTGACGATACCCCTGAGGCTATCACCATCTCGTGCTTTGATCAGGTGAGAAGAGAGGTCGCAAGGATCGCACTTGAAAAGCTTATCCAGGACGGACGTATACACCCTACACGCATTGAGGAAATGGTAGAAAAGGCTAAGCGTGAAGTCGAGCTGAAGATCAAGCAGGAGGGCGAGAGAGCTATTCTCGAAACCAATGTTCACGGCGTGAACCACGAACTTGTTAAGCTTCTTGGCCGTCTGCGCTATAGAACGAGCTATAGACAGAACGTGCTTAACCACTCTATTGAAGTCGCTCACCTTGCAGGAATGATGGCGTCAGAGCTTGGCGTTGACGCAAATCTGGCAAGAAGAGCAGGACTGCTCCACGATATAGGAAAGGCTCTCAGCTATGAGATAGAAGGCTCGCACGTTCAGATAGGTGTTGACGTATGTAAGAAGTACAAGGAAAGCCCTGAAGTTATTCATGCTATCGAGGCTCACCATGGCGACGTTGAAACAAGAACTGTTGTTGCGGCACTTGTTCAGGCGGCAGACGCAATAAGCGCTGCAAGACCGGGAGCAAGAAGCGAGAACTATGAGAACTATATCAAGAGGCTCCAGAAGCTTGAGGAGATCTGCACGTCCTACGAGGGCGTTGAGAAATCCTTTGCTATACAGGCAGGCCGTGAGGTTCGTATCATGGTACAGCCTGAGAAGATCAACGATGAAAAAATGGTGCTCGTTGCTCGTGAGATCGCTAAGAGGATCGAAACTGAAATGGATTATCCGGGACAGATCAAGGTCAATCTTATCCGTGAGAGCAGAGCTATCGAATACGCAAAGTAAATTGTGTAAACAGCGGGCAGACTTTAGGGTTTGCCTGCTTTTTTTATTTCCCACTCTGTTTTTAATGAGGAATGAGGAGTGAGGAATGAGGAATTAAGGTATCGCCTGCGGCGATGATTTTTAATTTTCAATTATAAAATAATAAAATATCTATGCTTTTTGGGGGATTTTTTTATGTCAAAAGCAAAAGAGAAAAAAGAGGTCACTACCAATCAAGGTAAAAAGCACCTTTTCGGCAGTTCGGAAAAGTCGGATTTTATTCTGAATATGTCTGCCGAATCTGCACAAAAGCTGTGCGGAGTTTACAGCATTATTGCTGTGCTTGTTCTGTGCGTTATCACAATTCCGTATTATTTCACACAGAATATCAAATACGGTATGGACGAAAGCGTCAACCGTACTCTTTATCTGAACGAAAAATTTATATTCTTTATATCTGCCGCTGTGCTTGCGGTCGGCTTTGTGGGATTTATCATTTTCCTTATTGCCAACATGAAAAAGCAGGTGGAGCTTAAAGACAACAAGAGCCTTATCGTACCACTTGCGGTGGTGCTTCTGTCGGTGATATCTTGCTTGCTTTCAGCGGATATCTTCACATCTTTCTACGGCTATCTCGACCGCTCCGAGGGTATGCTCACCATACTTGGCTATTGGGGACTTTTTGCCGCAGGAATGACAGTTACGGCTGACGACCGCAGGATAAAGCTTTCAGACTTTATCGTAGGAATAGGCGCATTTGAAGCTATCGTGGGAATTTTGCAGGCTATACCTGCCACCGCAAAAATAGTTCCAAACTATTTCAAAGAGATATTCTCGGGCTTCTCATCAGGCGGTATGACCTATACAAAGGAATATATCGCAACAGGCTTTTTGTGTACGCCTTTTGCATTGGCGGCAGTGCTTACAGTGATATCTGCCTTTGCGCTTAATGGTATGCTCTATGATGATAAAAAGGCAAGAAAGATATTCTATGCTATCTCCCTTGCCCTTATGACAGCGGCTGATATCCTCGCCTGCGTTGTCCCCGCTATCTTGGGACTTGGTGCGGTTTATGTTATATCTCTTATTATTGCCGCTGTAAAGTCGGGCTTTGCAAAGGATAAGAAGCCTTTTATAGCCTGCCTTGTGGCTTTTATAGTCGCAGGAGGGATCTTTGCCGGACTTTTCGCCTCAAACGAGTTCAGACTTATGGACGAGAAAATAATCTTCCATGACAGTTTCGACAGACTTTCTATCACAGGCACAGGCAGAGGCGATGATACCGAACAGTGGATATATCCTTATCTGTGGGACGACGGAATGTATACTGCCGAGCAAAACCTTATCTGGGGAACCGGTCCTGACAACTGGGGAACGATATTCGAGTCGGGTGCTATAATAGACCGCTCTTATAATGAGTATATCGACCTTTTGCAGTCAAGAGGACTCATCATTTTCGCATTTACAATAGTATTCCTTATTATGACTATAGTAAAAATGTGCAAGCTCGTAGCAGGCTTTATGAAAGGCAAAAACAGCTGGACAGGCTGTGCAGTATCAGCGGCAGTTCTTTGCTATCTGATACAGGCGTTTTTCAACATAAGTTCTGTTACATCATCACCATACTTCTGGATCGCGGCTGGACTTGTGTGGAGTTTCACAGCGGTAAAATCCAGTGCAAAGAAAAAGAGCTAACAAACCTATCTGTAGGGGCGACCTTGGGTCGCTCGCTATCTCATCAATACATTGATAAAAAATTCGGACGCAGTAAAATGAGTCCGATTTTTTTATGCCTTTTTACAGACAATGATATAAACATATTAGCTTTTACATATATTGAAATATGGCTATAGACCTGTGCCGAATTTTTTTGCTCATAAATAACGAGCGGTTTTGAGCGAGCGAGAATAGACAAGATCGCAAGAGATACAGCGAGCTAAATCAAAAAATCTGTTCACTGCTGACTTCCGCTGACTTCCCCGAACTTTGTCGGACTTTGCTAATTTGTAAGGCTTATGATATAATCATATTAAACCAAAGGACAGAAAGCCTTTGGTTAGACGGCAAGTCGAAAGACTTTGTTTTATATGAAAGGAAAAAATCATGAGCAAAGAAAAGGTCATTGACATTTCAACAAGAAAAACAGGAAAGATCGTTGGCATTTGTGCGGCGGCAGTTGCGGCTATAATAGTGGTCGTATCCTCCGTGTCCATAGTTCCGGCAGGCTGTACGGGAGTTGTGACGACCTTCGGCAAGGTATCAGACACTGCGCTCAACGAAGGATTGCATCTGAAAGTGCCTTTTGCACAGCGTGTAACAACAGTGTCAAACAAGATACAAGTTTATCAGGCTGACGCTGACGCAGTTTCAAAGGACTTGCAGACTGTGAACTCTACCATAGCGGTGAACTTCCGAATAAAGTCGGCTTCTTCTGCAAGCATTTTCAAGAATATCGGCTCAGATTACGAGAACGTTATCCTTATGCCAACAGTGCAGGAATGTATGAAGTCGGTATGTGCAAAATATACGGCTGAACAGCTTATCACTGACAGAGCGCAGGTGGGTGAGGAAATAAAGGCACAGCTCGTTTCAAAGGTGGATGAATACGGTATCGAGATAGAAAAATTCAACATTGTGAATTTTGATTTCTCATCTGAATTTAATGAAGCCATAGAGGCAAAGCAGGTAGCAGAGCAGAATCTTTTGAAAACAAAGACCGAGCAGGAGCAGGCTATAGTTGTAGCTGAGGCGGAGGCTAAGAAAAAGGTTATTGCCGCAGACGCTGAGGCAACTTCCATAAAGACCAAGGCTGAAGCTCAGGCAGAAGCCAACAAGACTATCTCTGAATCTCTTTCAAACGAGCTTATAAAGTATCAGACCATCGATAAGTGGGACGGCGTTCTGCCTAAGGTGGCTAATGACGCAAATCCTCTGATATCTCTTGACCTTGACGAGCAGAAAACCGCTGAATAACGCTGATTCCTGACAGAACGGCTGTCAATCGTTAAAAACACCAATGAAAGGTATAAAAATATGTTTAAATGGACAAAAAAGAATTTTTTTTGAACGTTGTATGACATATTTCTTGACACGAAAAGCGTTTTCTGTTATCATAAATATATGTGAACATATTTTAGTTTTATGTAAAATATGGAGTTGGGAGGAGAAAAAATGTTGAAAAAGCTATACCGCACATTAGGCTTTGCACTTATTTCCTGCAATTTGTTTTTCACCCCTGTCATGGCATATGCCGACAGCAGTGTGAGCGTGGGAACAAATATGTGCTTTGCTATACCGGGAGGACTTATAACAGGCTTTGTGCTTGTTTCAATGAGCCGCACAAAACAGAAAGCTACCAAGGCAGATAAATACATAAAGAGTAATCTTAAACTCACTGGGCGTAACGACACCTATCTGCGTACCACCACTGATAAGACTAAGATAAAAGACGATTGATAGGGGGTACGGAAAATGGCTGTTAATATTTCTTATAAATGCCCCAACTGCGGAGCGGAGCTTTTCTGGAGCGCTGACAAAAACTGCTGGGCGTGTGAATACTGCGACGGACAGTTTACTTTAAAAGACCTTGAAGAAGCAGGCGGTGACGCTAAAAAGGCGGAGGAACTCAACAAGGATAACGTTGAAAAGCATGAAGAGGTCGATAAGGACGAATACAGTATGTCAAATGACGGAACTGTAGGAAATGACCTTGTAAAATATACCTGCTCACACTGCGGAGCGGAGATAATCACTGACCGCTCAACTGCAGCAACAGTTTGCGTTTACTGCGGAAATGCGGTAATAATGGGAGAGCAGATAATAGACAATTTCTCCCCTGACTATGTTATACCTTTCAAAGTGCCGAAAACTCAGGTAATGGACGCTTTCAAAAAATTCAGCAAGAAGCCTCTTACACCGAAAGATTTCAACTGCGACAAGGTAGTGGACAAGATGCAGGGTGTTTATATCCCGTTTTGGCTCTATTCAGGAAACTGCGAAGGCTCTATTACTGCGGAGGGCATAAACACTAGAACTTGGACTTCGGGAAATTACAGATACACTGAGAAAAAGTATTATTCAGTTTACAGAAACGGAAACCTCGATTTCAAAGCTGTTCCTGTGGACGCTTCTTCAAAGACTGACGATGACGCTATGGACTCTATCGAGCCTTTTGATTACTCGGAAATGACAGCGTTCAATCCGGGTTATCTTTCGGGATATCTTGCAGAAAGATATGATGATGATAAGGATAAGTGCCTGCCCAGGGCTAAAGAACGTATCGAGAACACAACTCGTGACGAACTTAGAAATACTTGTAACTACAACAGCGTAAACGTTCAGTCATATGAAAAGCACACCGAGATAAAGGACGTTAAATACGCTATGCTTCCAACATGGCTTTTGTATACAACCTATCAGGATAAGCCTTATTTCTTTGCAATGAATGGTCAGACAGGTAAATTTATCGGAAACCTGCCTATAAGCAAGGGAAAGCTTGTGGCTTACTCGCTTCTTGGGGGCGTGGGCGGATATATTATCGGAGCTATACTTCAGATAATGGGAATATTCTAGTAGGGGGTATCAGCTAAATGCCTGAAATATCAACGGCGCTTATAATAAAAATAATAGTTATAGCGGTCGCCATAGGCGGTGGTATAGCGGTGATATATTCTGTGAAAAAAGCGGTATCGAACGCCATTGGCAGACAACTGAGCCGTGCCAACGACCTGCTAAGGACCATAAATGACGCAACTGAGGAAAGACAGAACAACGCCATGCAGTTTACTTATGTTGACCCTAATGTGGTGAACAACATAAAGAGAGATTTTCCTGACTATGATGAAAATATAGCAAGGAGCATAGTGGAAAACACTGTGATGAAATATTTTCTTGTTATAAACGGAGAAGCAAGCGAGAATCAGCTTGAATACTGTACCGAAGCGTTCAAGCAGAGAGCAGCCACGATGGCAAAAGACAACTCCTCAACGGTTACGCCAAAGCATTATGACGATATACATATCCACAAGTCGCAGGTGGCGTCTTATCATAGAGATCATGACGCTGCAACGGCAAAGTTTCAGGTATCTCTTGAATACAAGCTCAACGGGATAAAGGCACAGCACATTTATGAGGCGGATTATTCATACTATCTTTCAATGGGGATAGAGGGCGAAAACGCCAGCCTTATATGTCAGTTCTGCGGAGCGCCTGTGGATACCGCAGGCTCGGTTTGTCCTTACTGCGGTTCTGAGATACACAGCTCTGTAGAGCGCACATGGAAAGTCAGCAGGATATCCATGCTGAGATAGACAAGTTTAAAACCCCTTGGGGTGAAATAATACAGACAACGAAAGGAATTTAACTATGGGACTTATTAAGATGTTTACATCAGCAGTCGGCTCAACATTTGCCGATCAGGTAGTAGAGTACTTCAGATGTGAGGATATGTCAACTAAGATACTCTGCCAGCCGGCTACTCTTGTTAAGAGAGGAAAGACTGTGAACAACGGCACAGAGGGCGTTATCTCAAACGGTTCACGCTTTGACGTTGCGGTAAATCAGGCGGCTTTGCTTATCGAGAATGGCAGAGTACACGATTTTGTTATCGGTACACAGGAAACAGCAGGTCAGTATAAGTATGATTCAACTGTATCTCCGTCACTTCTTGGCGGCGGCTGGGGTGACCTTGGTGCTTCTATCAAGGAGATAGGTAGAAGATTTACAGCAGGTGGTCAGGCTATGAACACCATGCGTCTTATCTACATAAACCTCAGACCTCTGCCTGGAAACAAGATAGGCTTCGGCAAGATACCTTTCAGAGACGGCGAAATGAACCTCACTCTTAACGCACAGGGTCATGGTCAGTATGAACTTCAGATCGTAAACCCTATGAACTTCTATGAGAACGTTGTTCAGAACGTAAATAAGGTACTTACTGTTGACAGCCCTGACGGTGTGGCAGTTCTCGGCCAGCTTAAGGCTGACATGACACCTAAGTTCCAGAAGGCTCTTACAAGGATATCCGCTCAGAAAATACCATACGATCAGCTTGGTCTTTATCCTGATGAGCTTGCTGAAGCAATGAATGCAGAACTTGAAGAAAAGTGGGCTACAAAGGGTGTTAAGATAACAAGCCTTGCTATTGAGCTGAACGTGGACGAAGAGTCAAAGCAGAGGATCGCAAAATTCCAAGAGGCAAAAACTGTTGGAAGTGATCCTTCAATGCTCTATGCTATGGACAGAATGTCTATCAACAAGGCAAGAGAGGCAGCGGCAAGCAACGCAAACGGTGTTATGGCAGGCTTCATGGGAATGGGCATGGCAGGCGGCATGATGGGTCAGCCAATGGACGCAACAATGTATCAGCAGCAGATGCAGCAGAACATGATGAATCAGCAGGCTGCACAGGCAGCTCCACAGCAGGCAGCACCAGCGGCTGCACCAACACAGGCTGCACCTGAGAACGGCTGGACTTGTGCTTGCGGAACAACAAACACAGGAAAATTCTGTGCTAACTGCGGACAGCCTAAGCCTGAGCCAAAGCCGGCAGCAGACAGCTGGAAGTGTTCATGCGGCACAGAGAACACAGGAAAGTTCTGTGCAAACTGCGGTTCACCAAAGCCTGAGCAGCCGATAGGCTGGACTTGCTCATGCGGAGCAGTGAACAAGGGCAAGTTCTGCGCTGAGTGCGGAAAGCCAAAGCCTGCATCAGAGCCGCTTTACAAGTGTGACAAGTGCGGCTGGGAGCCTGAAGATCCGAAAAATCCTCCTAAGTTCTGCCCGGAATGTGGAGATCCGTTTAACGATAACGATATTCAGAAATAATTCTTATAGTTATTTTGAGCCGTCCTGCGGAATGCGGGGCGGCTATTTTTGTGGGGCGATGTTCGAAAATGTGTTGGTTTATATAGTTTGTTTACATATGAAATATTGAAATCATCACGGATATGTGATATAATATATAGCGTATGATATTTTATATGGGTCTTTACCGATATACTAAAAATTTTTCCGAAAGGACTTGATCTAATGCTGTCAGATATCGAAATCGCTAAGCAGGCGAAAATGCTCAAAATTGGGGAGGTCGCTGCTAAGCTCGGCATCTCAGAAGATGAATATGAGCCTTATGGTCACTACAAGGCTAAGCTTTCTGAGTCGCTTTATGCTAAAACTAAAAATGATCCAGATGGTAAGCTTATTCTTGTTACCGCTATAAACCCTACGCCTGCAGGAGAGGGCAAGACCACTATTTCCGTTGGATTGGCTGAGTCTATGAACAAGATAGGCAAGAAAGCTATGCTCGCTCTGAGAGAGCCTTCACTTGGTCCTGTTTTTGGTATCAAGGGCGGTGCGGCTGGTGGCGGATACGCTCAGGTCGTTCCTATGGAAGACATCAATTTGCACTTCACAGGAGATATGCACGCTATAACTGCGGCTAACAACCTGCTCTGCGCACTTATCGACAACCATATGCAGCAGGGAAATGAGCTTCACATTGACCAGAGAAGGATACTTTTCAAGCGCTGCCTTGACATGAATGACAGAGCGCTGAGAGATATTGTTATCGGTCTTGGCTCAAAGGTGAATGGTATTCCTAGAGAGGATTCTTTCCAGATAACTGTCGCTTCTGAGATAATGGCTATTCTTTGCCTCGCTTCCGATCTGGCTGACCTTAAGGCTAGAATTGAGAAGATACTCGTTGCTTACACAACTGACGGAAAGCCTGTTTATGCTAAGGATATAGGCGGTTGCGGTGCCATGACTGCTTTGCTGAAAGACGCTTTGAAACCTAATCTTGTTCAGACGCTTGAGAACAATCCTGCTCTTATCCATGGCGGTCCATTCGCTAACATTGCTCACGGCTGTAACTCAGTAAGAGCCACAAAGCTTGCTTTGAAGCTTGCTGACTACACTATCACTGAGGCTGGCTTCGGCTCTGACCTTGGCGCTGAGAAATTCTTTGATATCAAGTGCAGATACGCTGGTCTTAAACCAAGTTGCGTAGTTCTGGTGGCTACTGTAAGGGCATTGAAATACAATGGCGGTGTTCCGAAAACTGAGCTTACTAACGAAAATGTTGAGGCTCTCGAAAAGGGTATCGTAAACCTGAAAACTCATATCGAGAATATGCACAAGTTCGGTGTGCCTGTAGTGGTGGCTATAAATAGATTCCATACTGATACTGAGGCTGAGCTGGCTGTTATCGAGAGAGTTTGCGGTGAAATGGGTGTTGAGTTCTCACTGGCTGAGATATTTGCTAAAGGCTCTGAGGGCGGTATCGACCTTGCGGAAAAGGTTTGCAAGACTATCGAAACAAAGCCGTCTGAGTTCAAGCCACTTTATGACGAGAAGCTCCCTATCAAGGATAAGCTTGATATACTTGCGAAAGAGATATACCGTGCAAACGGCGTGATCTATACAAAGCAGGCTGAAAAGGCTATAAAGGAGATCACTGACCTTGGATTCGGGGATATCCCTGTTTGCGTGGCTAAGACGCAGTATTCACTGTCTGACGACCCGACAAAGCTTGGAAAGCCTGAGAATTATGAGATAACAGTAAGAGATGTAAGGCTTTCAGCCGGTGCAGGATTTGTGGTAGCTTATACGGGCGATATTATGACAATGCCTGGTCTGCCTAAGAAGCCTGCGGCTTATAATATCGATTGCGATAATGAGGGCAATATCTACGGATTGTTCTAAGCCGTTTAAGTGAGGAGTGAGGAGTGAGGAATTGGCATAGCCGACCGAACAAGTCACTTTGATAGAGTAAATACCGAGCGGAGCGATTTTGCGGCGTGGCAAATGTAGGGGACAGCGCCCTCGACGTCCCGTTTTTGGGAGCGACGAGGTTTGAATTTATACAAACCATGTAGGCGACCAAGACGAGCGGACGCTGTTCGCCCCTACACGATTTGTGCGATAAGATAATTTGTAGGTAAGCAGATAATAAGTCGGGTAAACAGGCGTGTTGAGATAGCAGAGTGAAAAAACATGAACCGAGGTGAGCGGCAGTGACAGATACAGCGGTGAAAAAGAGTGCGGAAAGTGTGAAAATGCCTGAGAACGGCAAGAAAAAACATCTATCTTGGCAGGTCATTGCCTGCGTTTGCCTTGTGGCAGTCAGCGTGGTGCTGAACGTGGTCGCCTGGAAAAGTACGGCGTTCTGCGACTGGTATACGGCTCACGTTTTCCCTTTGTGGGAAAATACATATGGCAGGCTCACTTCGCTGTTGCCGTTCTCTTTTGGCGAACTGCTTATTGCGGTAGCAGTTTTCGGTATTCCGCTTTCGCTGGTGGCTATGCTGGTGCTTGTGATAGTCAGAAAAGGCAAGAGAAAGAAAACTGCGAAAATTTTCGGGTTTGTTTATATGTGGATAGTCACTTTTGTGGTGACGGTGCAGACCTTTAACTGCTTTGTGCTTTATCATTGTTCAAGCTTTGCGGAACTTAACGGCATACCAACTGAACAGCACACCAGGACGGAGCTTGAAGCCCTTGGCAACAAGCTTGTTACGGAGATAAATGCGCTTAGCAAAGAGGTGGAGCGTGACAGCGAGGGAAAATTCGTGCTGACCGCTGACCTTGACAAGACGGCTCAGGAGGCCATGCGTGGGCTTGGAAGCGAATTTAAAAACCTCGGGGGATTTTATGTCACTCCGAAAGCTATAAAATGCTCGTTCTTTATGAGCCAGATGGACCTTATGGGCATCTATTTCCCATTCTCTATGGAGGCGAACTACAATCAGGATATGTACAAGGCAAAACTTCCTGACACTGTTTGCCATGAGCTTGCTCATACGAAAGGCTACATTCAGGAGGACGAGGCGAACTTTATCGCCTTTATGGCGTGTGACAGATCGGACAATGCTGATTACCGCTATTCGGGCTACCTGGCGGCGCTTGGCGAGGTTAGAAACAAGATTTTTGACTACGCTTCTGACGATAAGAAGATAGAATTTGACAGCTCTATCTGCGATGAGGTGTGGGCTGATATGGAAGCAAATTGGGACTACTGGCGGAGCGTTGACGAGGCTAAGGACACTGTTTTCGACAGCGAGGCAGTGGGGGAGATGTCTGACAAGGCAATGGAAAAATCTCTGAAGCTCAACGGCGTTGAGGACGGCAAGCAGTCTTATGGCAGAATGGTGGATCTTATGCTCAACTATTTTAAGAGCAAGGGTGAGCTGTGATGAAAATTCTTGCGGTCGTGCTTCTTCTCGGGATAATGCTCAGTTCATGCGGAAACAAGGCGGACAGTGAAAGGCTCAATGATTCGGCTTTTACCACTACTGCGGAAAGCTCTGCAGTGGATAGTGACAGCATGGAAGTTGGCGAAAGCTCGCAGGTCGGTGATGAGAGCGATATTCAGGGCGACAGCTCGGAGGACGATATGAAGTGGCGGCTCTTTGAGGACACTTATAAGGAAACTGACAGCGGCAGGGCTGCGGAAAATTATGCTCACAACAAGGGCATAAAGATAGAGGGCTTTGTGGGGTATGGGCAGGAAAATCCCCCTGTGTGCGATCTGATGCTTGGCAAATCCAGGTTCGCAGGGGTAGGCTGTGAGGTCATTGCGGCTTATAATTATCTCAAATACGAGGGCTTTGAGCCTGACATGGCAAAGCTTGCTTATGATTTTGAAAAGAATGCTCTTATTGCGGCAGATGGGTCGCTGGGGTCTAATCCTAGAAAAATAAGCGGACTTTTTAAGGCAATGGGAGTGGGATACAAAAGATTTTATAAGGTTGATGAGGCTCAGGCGGCTGTTGAAGAGGGCAAGCCTGTGATAGTTTCTTACCATATCGGGTTGAATATTTTCAGCGGTATTCACACGGTTTTCGCTGTTAAAGAGGAGGGCAGGCTGTATGTTTACAACTGCTACAATTCAGCGGCGGACAAGACAGAGGTGGAGAGCATTTATCAGCTTATGAATAAAAACAGCCTTTTTATTGTAGGCTACACGGAAGATGACAGTCAAATGAGGTGATAGGTTGACAAAGGTATACAAAACATCATCTGCGGCGGAAACTATCGCTTTGGGTGAGGAGATAGGCAGACGGCTGAAAGGCGGCGATCTTATCGCTTACAGCGGTGGTCTTGGTGCAGGAAAGACTACTATTACCAGGGGGATCTCCATTGGAATGGGACTTGGCGACGAGGTGACTTCACCGACCTTTGCGTTGGTGAACGAATACCGTGGGGACAGGCTCAGCCTTATACACTTTGATATGTACCGCATAAATTCGGCGGACGATCTGGAAACTACAGGCTTTTTTGACTACATGGACGAAGACACTGTGCTTGCGGTGGAATGGTCGGAGAATATTGCTGAGGAGCTGCCTGAGGACGCTTTGAGGATAGATATTCAGCGCATTGACGAGGACAGCAGAGAGATAAGCATAACTGCACCTGAGGGAGATGATAGATTTGAAGATATTAGCTATTGACACAAGCGGAAAGGTCGCTTCGGTGGCGGTGACGGACGGAGAGAAGCTTCTTTGGGAGAAATCTGTATACACAAAGCTCACTCATTCCCAGGTGATATTGCCTATGGTGAAGCAGGCACTAGAGGAAACAGGGCTTACTTACACTGACCTTGATTGTGCGGCTATTGCAAAGGGTCCGGGGTCTTACACGGGACTTAGGATAGGCGTGGCGGCTGTAAAGGGAATGTGCTTTGGCTGTGAGAGTTTAAAAAGCGCAGGAGTTTCCACTCTGCTTTCGCTGGCTTACAACTGCATAGGTTTTGAAGGCAGGATAATTTCTGTTATGAGGGCAAGGCCTAAGATAGTTTACGCAGGCGAGTTTGAGTGCAAAAACGGCGTTGTCACGAGAATATCCGCTGACAGAGTTTGCCCTGAGGAGGAAGTTTTCTCGGGAGAGTTTACTGAAAAGACGATGCTTGTGGGTGACTGTGCGGCAGAGATAAAGGCGAAATATTTCGCTGACAACGAAAATGTTCAGCTTGCAAGCTATGTGAACAGGCTGCAGAGGGCTTCGTCACTGTGTCTTGCGGTGGAGGCTCAGCCTGAGATAATGGTTACGGCGGACAGGCTGGAGGTTTCTTATTTGCAGGCAACAAAGGCGGAAAAGGATAAGGCACATAGGGATAAATAGGAGGAAATTAATATGAAAATTGCTATTGGCTGCGACCATGCAGGTCCTGAGCTTAAGGCGGAGATATTGGCACATTTGGACGAAAAGGGTGTGGAATACACTGATTTTGGTATTCAGGCAGGAGAGAAAGTGGACTATCCTGACAAGGCAAAGGAAGTTTGCGAGAAAGTGGCTTCGGGCGAATACGAAATGGGAATACTCATATGCGGAACTGGTATTGGAATGTCAATGAGCGCAAACAAGATAAAGGGAATAAGAGCGGCTTGCTGTTCGGATTATTTCTCTGCTAAGTATACAAGAGCGCATAATGACGCAAACGTGCTTTGCATTGGTGCGAGAGTGCTGGGTGCAGGCTTGGCAATCGAGCTGGTGGACGTTTTCCTTGAAACGGAGTTCGAGGGTGGCAGACATCAGAGGAGAGTGGATAAGATCTCTGAGCTGGAGAAGTAGTGAGAAGTTAGGAGTGAGGAATGAGAAATTATGGTATCGCCTGCGGCGATTGATTTTTCTTTTTTCTTTACGTTAGAAGGGCAGGGCGGCTTGTTGTTGCCCTGCTTTTTTTTATGGGTACAAAAACGGCTGACAAGCTTTTCGCCTGTCAGCCGTTTCTATATTGAGGTTTGTATTTTTAGGTAAAAACCGTAATGGCAAGGTTTTTATTAGATAGCGTCGAATGCTTCGCTGAGATCGTAGATGATATCGTCGATATGCTCTGTGCCGATAGAAAGTCTGATAGTGTTTGGCTTGATACCCTGATCTGCAAGCTCTGCTTCGTTAAGCTCTGCGTGTGTTGTTGATGCTGGGTGGATAACCAGTGACTTAACGTCTGCTACGTTTGCAAGGAGTGAGAAGAGTTTCAGGTGGTCGATGAAGTTCTGAGCTGTCTTTGCGTCGCCCTTTATCTCGAATGTGAAGATAGAACCACCGCCGTTAGGGAAATACTTCTTGTAAAGTGCCTGCTGGCTTGGATCGTCTGATACTGAAGGGTGATTTACCTTTTCTACCTTTGGGTGCTTGTTAAGGAAGTCAACTACCTTAAGTGCGTTCTCAACATGACGTTCAACTCTCAGGGACAGTGTTTCAAGACCCTGGAGGAAGATGAATGCGTGGATAGGTGAAAGTGTTGCACCTGTATCACGGAGAAGGATAGCACGGATACGAGTTACAAATGCTGCGCCAGGGGCTGCGTCTGCAAAGCTTACGCCGTGGTAGCTTGGGTTTGGTTCTGTGAGCTGTGGGAACTTGCCTGACTTCTTCCAGTCAAACTTGCCGCTTTCAACGATAACTCCGCCGATTGTTGTGCCGTGACCGCCGATAAACTTTGTTGCAGAATGGATAACGATATCTGCGCCGTACTCGATAGGTCTTACGAGATATGGAGTAGCGAATGTGCTGTCAACGAGAAGTGGGATATTGTGTGCGTGTGCGATATTTGCGATAGCTTCAATATCAACTACGTCTGAGTTAGGGTTGCCAAGAGTTTCGATATAGAGAGCCTTTGTGTTCTCCTTGATAGCCTTTTCAAAGTTAGCTGGGTCAAGCGGATCGACAAATGTTGTTATGATGCCGTAATCAACAAGAGTGTGTGCAAGCAGGTTATATGTGCCGCCATAGATGTTCTTTGCAGCTACGATATGATCGCCTGCAAGGGCTACGTTCTCAATAGCGTATGTTACTGCTGCTGCGCCTGATGCAACTGCAAGAGCTGCTGTGCCACCCTCAAGAGCTGCGATACGTCTTTCAAAAACGTCCTCAGTTGGGTTTGTAAGTCTGCCGTAGATGTTGCCTGCGTCCTTAAGAGCGAATCTGTCAGCGGCATGCTGTGAGTTATGGAAAACGTATGATGATGTCTGATAAATAGGAACAGCTCTCGCGTCTGTTACAGAGTCTGCTGTTTCCTGACCAACGTGAAGCTGAAGTGTTTCAAATTTAAGATTTCTTTCGTTTATTGCGCTCATTTTAAATTACCTCTTTCATTAAATTGATATTTTTTAAATCCGATAAAAATTTTTGTTACTGAACTTTATGCTGATTTTAACAGCAACACATACAGCACATACACATTCGTGAATCGTACGCTGTTTTCAGTTTCAGTATTTTTACACTCATTTTCAACGCCTCATTTCAAATTCATATTAATCCTAGTCGTTTAGTATGTTTTAGCGTATCTATACTATACCACACCCATAGAGGAATGTCAATAGGTTTAAGATGATTTTTCGCATTTTTGTGAAAACTGATATTAATTCTATCAATTTAGTAGGATTTAAGGGCAAAATGCACAAGGGAAAGTGAGAAATGAGGAGTGAGGAATGAGGAATTGGCAAAGCTGAACAGAGTTGTGCTCAAGTACGAAGTAAAAGACAGCACCGAGTGTAGCGATTTTGCGGTGGTAGGAAGTTGCCCGAAATATTGTAGGGGGCGACGCCCTCGGTGTCCCGTTCGGAAGGGCAATGCCGTGTTTTCGCTGTTTGTTATTAAATTTGTATAAAACTATCGTTTACCGACGCCTTATAATTGTATACCGAAATAAATATTTTCGGTTGACAATAGGTTCGGTATGTGATACAATATTAATTGTCAAATAAAAAGTAAAGGATAGGTTTACAATGAATAACAATGCTAAAAACAAAACAAAACAAATAGTCGGTATCGGAGTTATGACGGCTATAATCGCTGTGCTTTCGCAGATAACTATTCCGCTTCCTACTCACGTTCCTGTTACGCTCCAGACTTTTGCTGTGGCTCTGGCAGGATATTTTCTCGGCTGGAAGGGCGGTGCTGTGTCTGCTCTGGTCTATGGTCTGCTGGGCGCTATCGGTGTGCCCGTGTTTGCAGGCTGGTCAGGCGGTTTCTCCGTTATCGTAGGGTATACAGGTGGATTCATTTACGGTTTTATCGTTATGGCTCTTCTTTGCGGTCTTGGCGCAAAATTCTGCTCTGACAAGATAAGCGGTAAGGTCATCGCTATCGTGCTTGGTATCGCAGGTCTTGCTTGCGACCACCTGCTCGGTGCTATCCAGTACGCTGTCGTTGCTAATATCTCTATTGGCAAGTCTATCCTTCTTGTTTCTGTTCCTTATCTTGTAAAGGACGTTATCTCTGTTGTTGCTGCTTACCTTATCAGCATCGAGCTTGTAAGCAGACTTGCAAAGACAGGTTGCTATGCTTACAAGAGAGCCTGAGCTTAGATTTCATCATCTGCTGTGCCTGCCGCTTTTTCAGGGAAAAGGCTACAGTGACGGTTTTTCGGTGAATATGCAGTCTGTGAAAGACAGATTGGAGAGCGAGGACACTGCGGTGCGGTTTGTGTGCAGCGGAGATATGATATGTCAGCACTGCCCAAACAGGACGGAGGACGGTTGTTTGCTTGACGGCTGTGGCGGAACGGTGGCACAGAAAGACAGCGAGGTTTGCAGACTTTCTGAGATAGAATGTCACTCAGTGGAGAATTATCGCAGTGCGCTGACAAGGCTGAGAAGCAAAATGGATAAAAAGGCATTTGATATACTATGCTCGGAATGTCGCTGGGCAAAGCTTGGTTTGTGCAGCTTTGAAAAGTGGCGTGAGGGCGTTGATGGATTGCTTTCTTCGTGACAGGTCACGTCTGTCATTTTTTTACACAAAAGTACAGCTCCTGAGAAGAAACTCGGGAGCTTTACATTTTTTTGCTTATTCTTCACTTGCCTGATATGCGGATAGGAATTTCTCGTAGATATCGGGATAATGTTTTTTTAGTCTTACAGGCTTAAGGTCGGAGGTGGTGAAGCAGTGGGAGGTGTGGGCAAGGCAGGCTGTTTTCTGAGTGGTAAGGTCAAAGACCTCGTAGTCAAGTTCATAGGCACAGCCGTTGAACTTTGACAGCTTACAGCGCACTTCAAACTCATCTCCGAAACGGACGGGATATTTATAGTGTGTTTCAACAGAGAGGACAGGGGAAACTATGCCTCTTGCCTCTATCTCGTGGAAAGGGCAGCCAAGCTGTTCCATAAGGTCAACACGGGCTTCCTCAAGCCAGCGGACGTAATTTGAATGGTGGATTATATCCATGCGGTCTGTTTCATAATAAAAGGCTTTTCTTTTGTATGGGGTAAGTGTCATTTTATGTCCTTCTTTCTGTGTGTTGTATGGGTGCGATAAAAATAGCGGGCGACCAATGGCCGCCCCTAATTGTTGCTGAGTTATTCAAGCCATATGAAGTTGTTATCGGTGTTCACAAAGTCCATATTATAAAGGAAAATGACCTTTGTTATACCGTTGTCTTTTACATACTCGCTGACGGTCTTATCCATGATGTGGTAATAACGCATATCTATCATTGTGATGTGCTTATACTTGTCGGCAAAGTATGGCATAACTGTGTTTGCGTAGCTGTCCTTTATAATAAGGACGTGTTCATCGCTTTCACCGTTTGTTTCTATTTCCGTGAGGGCAAAGTTTCCGCCCATGAATGTGGAGTATTTATCCTTTTTGGTCTTGAATGAATCGTCAAAAAGGGTGTCTGTTTGTTTGTTTTCTTCAACATAATTTACCTTTACGCTGTTGTCAGGGTTTGTGTAGAAGTGCATTTCGTCAGCAGCGGAGAAGTCTGTCGGGGCTTTTGAATAGAGTGTGCCATGAAAGTCCTTTACAGTTTCTATATTGTAGGATACCTGTGGGATCTCTTCATTCATGGCGGTCATAAGTGCGTCAAATCCCACTTTTGCTCCCTCGGCTGTCCAGTGGTGGTCGGTCTTATAGAAAACTTGCGTGGACTTTGCGGCGTCTTTGAGCTGGTCATATGGGAAGCAGAGGTTTATCCTGTCGCTGAGGATAGAGCTTATATACTTTTCGCTTTCAAGCTGATCGTCGGTCTGTGTGACCGCAGGGAGCTTGTCTGACATAACGGAAACTGCATTCGGCACAAGAAGAAAGCTTACGTCAACGGATTTATCGAGGCTGTCAGCAAAATCGTTAAGACAGCTTATATTTTTCTCGATAAGAGGTCTGTTTTCCTGATAGTCTTGGAGATAATAGCCGTCCTTGCCGAAATATACACCGTTCTGATAGTTTTTCAGAAGCGTGCGGTCGGTGACTGTTTTAAGACTCACAAGCTGGTCTTTCATGAATATCTGATCGGACATATAGCTTTCGATATCCGATGTGAACTCGCCTTTTTCAAGCTTTTTCCATGAAAATTCAGGGGCTTGCTGGAGATAGCGGTTCTCATTTTCGGAGAACTCACGATCCTCGGAAATAAAGCTTGCCACTGCAAAGCCGAATATGAACAGCAGAAAGCACACTATCATAATATAGTTTTTAAGTTGTTTTTTCATATCTGCCGTCCTCCTTTAAAATCTGAAATACAGGAACGGATTGAATGAATTACCTGCAAGGTAGGCGGTGGAAACTGCCAAAAGTGTTAATGCGAACAGCGGTTGGAGTATACAGCCGCATATCTCAGGACACTTGATCTGAAGCTTAAGGCAGAGCTTTTTTGGAAGCTGTGTTGAAGCTATCACAAGTATCACTATTGTTACTGCATACTGTGCGAGCCAGAACACTGTTTGGTGATTTATGAGAGGAAGTCCCCCTGCGCCGAACATATTTTTGAAGTTCTGTGTGAGCTTGCCGAAATCTTCATAGGAGAATATTCCCCAGCCTATGACTATAAAAAGAAGTGCATAGAGATGCTGGAAAAATGCAGGTATCTTTTTCAGGGCTTTGCCCAAGAAAAGCTTTTCACATAGGAGTATCACACCGAAGTACACGCCCCATAGCATAAAGTTCCAGTTTGCACCGTGCCAGAAGCCTGTGAGAAACCACACTATCATAATGTTTAGGCACTGTCTTGCTTTGCCCTTGCGGTTGCCGCCAAGAGGGATATAGACATAATCTCTGAACCAGCTTGAAAGTGACATATGCCAGCGTCTCCAGAAGTCTGTGATAGAGGTGGAGATGTAAGGGTAGTTGAAGTTCTCGAGAAAGTCGAAGCCGAACATTTTGCCAAGACCTATCGCCATATCGGAATAGCCTGAGAAGTCAAAGTATATTTGGAAGGTATAGGCTATTATGCCCAGCCAGCTTGCGGCAACGCTCAGTTCAGATTGTGCCGAGTTTGAGATAGTGTCGAAAAGCTCGCCGATAGTATTTGCGAGAATGACTTTTTTGCCAAGACCTATGGAAAATCTCCACACACCCTGTGCGAAATGCTCTATGCTCTCGTTACGATTTTTGAGCTGTTCCGCAACGTCGATGTATCTTACGATAGGACCTGCGATAAGCTGTGGGAAAAGGGCAACATAGGTGGCAAGGTCAAGGAAGTTCTTCTGACTTTTTACTTCGCCCTTATAAACGTCGATAACGTAGGAAAGGGTCTGGAAGCTGTAGAATGAGATACCGATAGGGAGGGCAAGACCCAAGGTCTTTATCTGCGTGCCGAAAATGCTGTTTGCCGCACCGATGAAAAAGTCGGTATATTTAAAAAACAGAAGAAGCCCGATGTTCCACACCACCGCTCCTATCATTGCGATGAGCGGAGTGTATTTTTTTACGTTTTTACGCTGTTTGTCTGCCAATAGTCCTGTTATATACGCAACGATAGTGGAGGCTATCATGAGGACGATATAAACAGGTTCGCCCCATGCGTAAAACACAAGGCTGAAAATAAACAGCACCAGATTGCGTGTTATGCGTGGGACGATATAATACGTTATCAGTACAATAGGCAGGAAAGCGAACAGAAATGTTGTACTTGAAAAAAGCATATATTTATTACTCCTAGCCTATTATCTCTTTTGCTTTATCGTTGTCGTTTGAAAGACAGAGGTAAACATAATTGCCGTTGGTTACAAGAACAGGGTCATTAAGCTTTGTCATTTCCTCAGGGACATAGTTTTCAAAAACCTTTTTCTGGCTTTCGACTCTTGCTGTAAGTGTATCTGCGATAGCCTTTGCACTGTCCGCGTCCTTGGCTTCAAAGCAGTCTATCTCCTCGGCTGTTCCTCCTGATGAGCTTACATAGACCTTAGCCTTTGTATAGCTGTCTGCTGATATTCCGATTATCTTTTCTATCTTTGCTTCGTCAAGCTCTGCAAGCTCGTCCTTGAACTCTATGCCGTCCTTGAGCTTGTCCGCAACGGCTGTTACGTCAACGCTTTCGTTTGTCTGAGCGGCTGCCGCTGAATTTGCGGAGCTTGCTGTGCTGCTGTCGGAGCCTGAACCGCAGCCTGTAAGTGCTGCTGTGCCAATGCACATAACTGCCATAAGAGTGCAGAGTATCTTCTTTGTTTTCATAATTCTTCTTTCCTTTCTTATGTGTTGTCGATTATATAGTTGAGCCACTTGTCGCAGTATTCGCTCATAAGGTGTATTCCGTCTGAGGAGGCTTCCTCCGGAAGAGTGCCGTCTGCGCCTGCTACAGCGGAGGTACAGTCAAGATAATTTATACCTGTCTGCTGTGCCACCTCTGAGATAGCCTGATTGAATGTGGCTACATTTGTGTTATTTATGGCGTCGCCCTGCAAGCTTCTTGAAGCTGTTACAGGGAGGATAGATTCAGCATAGATAACAGCGTCAGGCTGTATCTCCTGAATTTTTGTGATAAGCTGTGTATAATAATCCTTGAAGGTGTCAATATAAGGCCAGCCAAGCTCGTTAGTGCCGAGGTTTATATACACTCTGCCATATTGTCTTTCTCCAAGAGCGTCGATAACAGTGCCTGCATTGCCGTTTGAAAGGGTGATGTTCTGGTCTGTCATAACGGTGTCGATGTGCATTCCCACAGAGCAAAGGAACGTTGCCTTTGGTTTATCGCAGTTGTTTTGCAGACCAACTGTTCGTGAGTCGCCTATGAAAACTGCGTCGGAAAGGTCGTCGGCGTCATCATGGGTAACTGAGCTGTCAGTAAGGCTTTCATCTATGCCACTCTCATCGACTGTGCTTTCTGCCAGAGAAGAGCTTTCTGCCTTGCCCTCGGAGCTTTCGCTCTCTCCCACGGAGCTTGAAGCTGACATCTTCTTTGCTTCCACAGCCCTGCTGTTGCCGCTTCCTGCATGGAAGCCCCATATTGCCGCAAATGCTATGCACACAAGACAACTCAATGACACTATGCTTTGCTGTGCTGTGGCTCTTTTTTTTCTTATATTTTTCAAATTGCTACCGTGTTGGCTCTCCATTATACTACCTCTTATATTATCTCTCCTGACCTGCAAAAATGCAGATCCGTTTCAAAGATTATCATAACACATTTTACAGCCTTTTTCAAGTGCTTTTTAGTCGAATTAAGGATTTTCTTCACTTTTTACAAACAGACGCAAAAAAGTCGGGAGAATTTGTTCTGCCCGACTTATTGTTGACAAATTATTCTGTTTTATTTGTTTGAAAAAGTTTTATTTCCAAAGCTTTTCAGGATAAACGCCAGCCTCTATAAGCTTCGCGATATCGGCTTTAACGGTTGGCTTATCCTCCTTATATGTAACGCCGAACCACTTATCGTGAGTTTCCAGAAGCTTGCAGTCTGCAACACCTGTTTTTATCATTGTATCGATACCTGCAGGGAGGAGAAACTCCGCTGTCAGGCTGTCTTTATTTTCTTTCATAAAGTCTGTGAACATACCATTGAGCTTATCTATAAAGCCGTCAGGGCAAGCCCACATATTCATTGACACATAGCAGTTCTCGTCAAGCTCGGCTGTTTCTTCCTTGCCTGAATAGACCTTGCCGTCATTCTCACGGCGGATATTGTATGTTTCAACAACGTCTGTGAGCATAGAGTCTTTCACTTCACAGACACCTCTGTTCACTGCACCGAAGTCGCTTAGAGTGTTTTTCAGTATGAAGCCTGCCATGCCGAGATGAAGTTTTTTGCGATCTGAGTTTTCATTGCAGAGAAAATCGTGGAGCTTCACAAAAGCTTCCTTACCGTAAAAATCATCAGCGTTTATTACTGCGAAAGGCTCATTTATAACGCCCTTGCAACAGCAGACTGCGTGACCGTGACCCCACGGCTTAACACGCCCCTCAGGAACGGAATAGCCCTCCGGAAGGCAGTCAAGCTCCTGATAAACGTAATCTATCTTGACGTATTTTGAGATACGGTCGCCTATCATTTTATCAAAGGCTTCACGGATATCCTTTCTTATAATGAATACGACCTTGTCAAAGCCTGCCTCAATGGCGTCATAGATAGAATAATCCATTATTATCTCGTCGTTTGGTCCAAAAGGTTCAAGCTGTTTTATGCCGCCTTTGAAGCGACTTCCAAGACCTGCGGCAAGTATGCAAAGGGTACAACTCATAATTTTTATCTCCTTGTTCTTTGTTCTTTGATTTCTCAGTTTAATTTTATTCTATTTCTTAAAATTATATTAACATTATGCCATACTTTAAAGTAAATGTCAAGAGATTTTGACATTTTTATTCAGCTTTTTGCAATGCTTTTCTGCGTATTTTACAACTTTCTTACACTTGACAGGGTGATACTAATGTGATATACTGATATGACAAAAATCAAATAATATCCCTGAAAAGGGCGGAGGATGATATAAATGGCTAAGACGGCTTTGGTAACAGGCGCAAGCTCGGGAATTGGCAGAGAGATAGCGAGAGATCTATCTGCAAGGGGCTTTCGTGTGATACTCAGCGCAAGACGTGAGGAAAGGCTCAGAGAACTTGCGGAGGAGCTTGGTGACAATACAAGGGTGATAGTTTGCGATGTTTCCGACAGGGAAGAATGTCTGCGGCTTTATGAGGAAACAAAGAGCGAGAAAATATCGGTGCTTGTGAACTGTGCAGGCTTTGGAGCAGTGGGCAGCTTGGACAAGCTTCCTCTGGACACTGAGCTTAAAATGATAGACACCAACGTTACGGCGGTGCATATGCTTACAAAGCTGTTTTTGAAAGACTTTGTTGCTGCTGACAGGGGTTATATAATGAATATAGCTTCCTCGGCAGGTCTTATGTATGGCGGTCCTATGATGGCAACATACTATGCTTCAAAGGCTTATGTTGTGAGCCTTACCAGCGCAATATATGAGGAGTTGAGGGTGAGAAACAGCAGGGTACACGTTTGTGCGGTATGCCCGGGTCCTGTGGATACGGAGTTCAATGACGTTGCAAACTGCAAGTTCGGCGTAAGCTCCATAACACCGCAGTTTTGTGCAAAAAAGGCTCTTGAGGGAATGTTCGGCAGAAAACTCATCATTATCCCCGAGAAGTCTATAAAGGCACTTTATGCAGGGTCTAAATTTGCTCCTAGAGGTATCGTGCTGAAAGTGACTGGAAAGGTGCAGAAGAAAAAGCTTGATAAATGACGGTTTAGTATTTTTACATAAGATAAAAAAGTTTTGTAAAGTGCGGAAATTGGGCTATACTTCTAAAAATCAATAGTACAAATTGTTGTGATTGCATAAGAAAACGTTATCATATTTGGTAAATCGGCCGATTGAATTTTTTCGGAAAATAAAGTACAATGTAAGTAAAGTTATTTAAGAAAGGAAGTTTTAGAAATGAAACTTACAAAGATTTTCGCAGGCATGGCTGCAGCAGCTATAGCTACAACAGCTATGGCAGTAACAGCTTTCGCTGCTGATTCAACAGCTTACAACTATCTGTTCATCGCTACAGATATCCCATGTGAGTACAACGATAACGATGAGGCTCTTGTAAATGGTCAGGTCGTTACTTGTAAGGATCTTAAGGTAAAGATCGGTTCACAGGAGTTTAACGTAAGTGCTGCTCCTGGCAAGTCTGATTCAGACAAGCTCTGCTTCCAGATCATCAACAAGTGGAACAGCAAGTTCACATCAGAGATCACTGACTACACTGTAGCAGGCGCTGGTGAGTACATCACTATTGACTTCACAATTGAAGGTCTTGGTGACACAACAGGCAATGCTGGTGTATCTTTCCAAGCTGACGGCACTTGGGATTTCAGAAATCCAGATGACAAAGAAAAGGATAAGGTTGCACAGCCAGCTTACTTCCCTAACAAGTGCGTAGGTATCGCAGGTGGCGCAGGTGGATTCGATACAAACGTTGACTGCCAGGATACTGCTATCAACGGCGACGGCTCTTACACAATTTCTATCGCTCAGTCAGGTACTGTAAACGCTGAGGCTCAGAAGTTCGATGACGGCTCAACAAACGAGGGCTGGATATGGGCTGCTAACGCTGTTCCTGTTGCTCCTGCTACTTCTGGCACAGATTCAAACAGCAAAAAGGATGATTCCAAGACAGATTCTAAGTCTGACAGCAAGACTGATTCAAAGGCTAACAGCACAGCCGCAACAACTTCTTCAAAGACTGGTACAACAGGCACAACAACTGCTACATCTTCAAATGCAGCTTCTGACAAAACAGCAGCTACAGGCGCAACAGCAGGTATCGCTCTTGCAGGTATCGCTCTCGCAGGTGCAGCTATCGTAGTTTCTAAGAGAAAGTAATCTTAACTGAGGACTTGTTTCTTAGAGTACGTAATTAAAATAACTAAAGGGACTTCCACTGTGAAGTCCCTTTTTGTGTGTGGTATAAAAAATAAAAAAATATCGGCGAATAGTCTAGACAAATGGTAATTAATATAGTATAATGATTGTATACTTTTATTTTGGAGTTATTTTTTATGAGAGTTATTACAGGTTCATGCAGAGGAAAAAAGCTTAAAACTTTGGAGTCATTGGATACAAGACCAACTACAGATATGGTAAAAGAGGCTGTTTTTTCCATTATCCAGTTCGATGTACCCGCAAGTTCCGTGCTTGACCTTTTTGCAGGCAGCGGTCAAATGGGTATAGAGGCTCTCAGCCGTGGGGCTAGTCACTGCGTTTTCGTGGACAGCAATCCTGAGGCTGTGGCTATCGTCAAGGATAATGTGGATTCATGCGGTTTCAATAAGGAATCCCGTGTGCTTTGCATGGATAGTCTGGAATATCTTAAAGTTGCCAAAGCCGGGCTTGATATAGTTTTTATCGACCCGCCTTACAGAATGGGCATAGTTGAAAAGGCTTTGGAACTTGTGGAGAGCAAGCTCAATGATGGTGCTATCATTGTGTGCGAGCATGAAAAGGAGCTTGAGCTTGGAGAAAGCTACGGCAGACTTAAGCTTCATAAGAGATATAAATACGGTAAGACCGCTTTGACGGTCTATAAGATACCAATGAAAGAAGTGGACTATTGATGCGTATCGCTGTTTGCCCGGGAAGCTTTGACCCTGTTACGCTGGGTCATCTGGATATAATCGACAGAGCTTCAAAGCTTTTCGATAAGGTGATAGTACTGGTGTCCTTTAATGCTAATAAATCAAGGGCTGCTTTCACACCTACAGAAAGAATGGAAATGATAATTGAAGTCACGAAGCACCTTGATAATGTGGTGGTGGATTGTTATAATGGTCTGCTGGCGGATTATCTGCAAAAAACAGGAGCTAATGCTATCGTAAAGGGCCTTAGGGCTGTGTCTGACTTTGAGTATGAGTTCCAGATGGCTCTTGCAAATAAAAAGCTTTACAATGACGCTGAAACGGTGTTTCTCACCACTACGGGAGAAAATATGTTCCTTTCGTCAAGCGTTGTAAAGGAGATCGCAAGCTTCGGCGGAGATATCACAGGCTTCGTGCCGAAACAGATACAGAGCAAGATCACTGACAGGCTCTATAAGCCTGCCAATAATATAGATCAGTAATGAAAGGGTGTTTAAAATGACGGTAGAGGAAATACTTGAACTTATGGACGAACTGCTTGACAAGTCTTCAAGCGTACCGTTTTCTCAGAAAAAAATGATCGATGTTGAGCAGATGCGTGAATACATCGACAGCATAAGACTTAACCTTCCTGGTGAGATAAAGCGTGCAAAGGATATGACAAGAGATAAGAAAAATATCCTTACTGAGGCCAACAAGGAAGCCGAGGAGATCGTAAAGAAGGCTAAGGACGAGGCTAAGAAGCTTGTGGCTCAGGAGGAGATCATCAAGCAGGCGGCTGACTATGCAAAGCAGATAGCTGCAGAGGCTAACAAGCAGGCGGCTGATATCGTTGAGCAGGCTAAGGCTAAGGACAAGGCTATCCGTGAGGCACTTTCTGAAAATCTTAACAAGTCGCTTTCTGAGGCGGCTGAGGTGCTTACAAAGAGCCTTAAGGACGTAAACACTACTAGGGACGCAGTTTCCAAGATAGGTGCGGCAGAGAAATAATATTGTTTGATGTAAGCAGATGGGCTTTGCGGCTTGTCTGCTTTTTTCATAACTAAAATTGCCCATATGAAATTCAGGCAGAATGTGAAAAATTGTGACAATATCTATTGACAAAGAAGCATATGTTGCCTATAATAAATAGTATATGATTAAAAGGCGAGCTTTTTCGCCTATGTGAAAGGGACGGTATTTTTTTTATGGACGATGTCGGGCGACTGTGGACGGGAATAGGTGTTTGTGCGGCGGTAATATTGCTTATGGCTTTTCTTACCTTGTGCGAAAATGCGGCTGTGGAGTTCAATGACGCAAAGCTAAAGAAAATGGCTGAGGAGGACAAAGACCCGAAAGCTATAAAACTTGCGGCTTTGCTGAAAAGAACGGGCAGGGTAGTTGCAACAAACCTCATTGCACGTTCTATTATGATAATCGTAGTTTCGGTGGTGGGAGTCATATTCTTCTACGAGCCGATTTCTGACGGGCTTTATACGCTTTTTAACTATCAGGCACCGTATTATGTTAGCGGCATATGTTCATTTGTTATAATAAGCTGTCTGCTTGCCCTTGTTATATGCACTTTTGGCATAGGCATACCGAAAAAGCTTTGCATTTCAGGCAAGGTGGGCGAGAAGTTCATTTTAAACAACTGCGGCGTATACAAAGTGTTTCTTGCGGTATTCAGCCCATTGGCTGCTGTGAGCGGAGCGGTTTCGGCAGGAATTTTAAGGCTGTTCGGCATTAAGTCCACAAACAAGGCAGACTCTGTCACTGAGCAAGAGATACTCATGATGGTGGACGCTGTAAACGAAACGGGCGGTATCGAGGAAAGTCAGGCGGAAATGATAAGCAACATTTTTGATTTTGACGATATTGAAGTTCGTGAAGTTATGACACACCGCACAGAAATGGTTGCCATAGAAGAAAATTCCACGCTTTCGGAGGCTGTGAAGCTTGTTATAGGCGAGGGCTTTTCGAGAATACCTGTTTACTGCGACAATGCCGACAACATAAGTGGTGTTATATTCGCAAAGGACTTGCTCAGGCTGGTTTTTGAAGAGGATAAGAAAGAACGTCCTGTAAAGGAGTTTATGAGAGATATAACCTTTGTGCCTGAAAGCAACAAGTGTGGTGAGCTTTTCAAAGAGTTCACTGAAGATAAGACACAGATAGCAGTTGTGGTGGACGATTACGGCGGAACAGCCGGTATCATTACTATGGAGGATCTGCTTGAAACTATCGTGGGTAGTATTCAGGACGAATATGATGATGAAACAGAGGAGATACAGAAGGTATCTTCTGATTGCTATGATATGGTAGGCACAGCGGCGTTTGACGACGTTATGGAGGCTCTTGGCAAGGAGTATCACGGCGAGGTGGATTATGACACTATAGGCGGATTCGTTATGGACCTGCTGGGTCATGTGCCAGAGGATAACGAAAAGGTGACGGTGCATTGGGAAAACGTGGAGTTCAAGGTGCTGTCAATACATGAAAAGAAAATAGAACGGCTCAGGGCTGTGATAAAAAGAGATAATGAAGAGGTCACGGACTAAGGGCTGAAAGATACAGACAGAATTTTGTGTAAAAATCGAGGACAAAAATTGAAAAAAAAGAAAATGGTCGCCGCACTTACAGCGGCAGTGCTTATCTGCACATCGGGGTGCAGTTTAGGCGGAACGGGAGAGAAAAATAAAAACCGTTCAAAAAATACTTTTGTGAACACTCATGCGTATGTTGAAGCCAGTTCGGAAAGACATACTGAAACAGGGCTTGACAGCAGAAACGAGAGTTTTACGGCACTTGAGATACCTGACACGGCAGAGTATATCGCCGATTTTCTTTGTGCTGACGAAAAACGTGTGTTTTCACAGCTTTACAAAGGGCTGAGCGGATTTGAAAGCTCTGTGGAGCTGGCTGAGGGAGTTATAAGTAAGGACGATATCGGTGCGTTTATCTCCATGCTTACTTCGGCTTGTCCTTATATCGACTATATGGGTTCACAGTATACTATCTGCATTGACGGAGATGGATATGTGACATCTGTGGAGGTCACATATGACAAGACCGCTGAGGAAGCGCAGGCTGAGAAAGAAAAGCTGGATAAAAAGGTCGGGGAGATACTTGCAGGCATTGAGCAGGGCTGGTCGGATTTTGACAAGGTGCTGTATTTCCACGACAGCATAATTCTTGAGTGTAACTATGACGATACAGCAAAAAATTGCTATTCTGCATACGGCTGTCTTGTAGAGGGTAAGGCTGTGTGCGAGGGGTATGCAAAGGCAATGCAGATACTTTGCACCAAGGCGGGTATAAAGTGCATACCTGTGGCAGGCAAAGCCTATGACGGCGGAGCTGTTCAGCCACATTTATGGAACAAGGTCATGATAGACGGTGAATGGACGAACGTTGACCTCACTTGGGACGATCCTGTGACAGACGCAGGGGAGGACTATATCCGCTATGATTATTTTGGCATCACTGACGCCGAGTGTGCAAAAGACCATACGGCGGACGATAACAAGTTTTTGAACTATCCTGAGGCATTTTCCTCGGGGGCAAATTATTACAGAAGAAACGGTCTGTATGCTCAAAGCGGTGATGATGTCGTTCAGATGATGTGCCGTTCTGTGGCGGAGGCAATGGCTGACAGTGGATATGCAAGGCTAAAATGTGCTGACAGTGAAATGTATGACAAGGCTGTGGATACTCTCTTTGATGAGAATAGCGGTGTTATCTTTGACGTGCTGAGGCGTGCGTACAGTCAGGCTGGGGGAGATTGGTCTACCTCGAAATATGCAGTCATAAAAAATGATGAACTGTATACTATCACAATAATACTTTACAAAAATGAATAATTTTCTCAAAAGCAAAAAATATGCTCAAATGTGTTGAAATTTGCGGCGCTTTGTGATATAATGAATGTATTAATGCGATAAAATATGATATTTTGGATATATCTCGGAAAGGAATGTTATTTTTAGTATGAGCAGTGCTACTAAGCAGAAGTCATCAGCAGGCAAGAACGTGCTGATATTCTTTATTGTTTTTATTATTCTGGAAATGCTTATAGTTGTGGGAGTGGGACGTGTTTTCAAAAACAAGAACGTTACACCGAGCATTGCAGGCTACAGCCTGTACATAATGAATGGTGACGGCATGGGTGACAGAGTTCCTGACGGCTCACTTGTTATCACATCGAACATGACCCCTAGCACAGACAAGATAGGCGAGGCAGTTGTGTGCGAGAACGTGCCTGATATTGGAACAAGCGTGTTCTGGCTTTATGACATCACTTCAACTGACGATAACAACGGCGTTGTTTACACTGTTTATCAGGAAAAAGACCCTGCAAAGCTTTATGAGATAAGCTCAAAGAACGTTGTGGGCGTAGCTTCTACATATTACATGACAGCAGGCAAGGTGCTTACGTTTATGTCGTCAACATTCGGCATGATAGTGTGCGCTGTTGTTCCTATATTCCTGCTCGTTGTTATCGAGCTTATAATTGCTATCGCTACTCATTCTTCAGATGATGAGGAAGAGGACGATGACGAGGAAGAACCTGCAGAGAGCGTTACTCTTGACGATTTCCTGTTCGGTGGCGAGAACGAGGGCGAGCAGATCGCAAAACATCGCAAGCACGTTGACGACGAGATAGCTTCTCACCACAAGGCTGAGCCTGAGGGTGAAGAGAAGGCTGAAACGGAGGAAGTTATCGAGGAAGTAGAAGAGGTCAAGGAAACTATATTTGAAAGACCTGCGGAAAAGGAAGAGCGTGCTGAGATAGACCGTTCTTACTACGAGAGAGCTTCACAGCTTCTTGACGAGGCGGCTTCAACTGAGGGTACTGTAGCCCCTGAGCCTGAGAAAAAACCTGTGCCAAAGGCAAAACCTGCGGCAAAGCCTGCACAGCAGACAAAGACAGCGTCAGCTTCCTTGGAGGAACTTATGAAGCTTATGGAGCAGGAGCAGGAAAAGCTCAAAAAACAGCTTGATAAAAAATAATTCTTGAAAAAAATTTATCCGTCGGGCGTGTGGCTCGGCGGATTTTTTTTGGAGGGAAGCCTGATGAAAAAAGCCCATTTCAAGGCAAAAAATGCGGCTTTGATGTTGCAAATGCACATAAGTTTTTAAAAATATCGGACTAGCATTGTAAAATGATACAAAACATAAAAAATATCAAAAAAAGTGTTGACAAACAGGGTGGGATAGTGTATAATAGATACTGTTGTGAGGGACACAACAAAACAAAGTCCTGAAAACAACAAACCAGCTAAAAGGGAGCATAGCTCAGCTGGGAGAGCATCTGCCTTACAAGCAGAGGGTCACAGGTTCGAGCCCTGTTGTTCCCACCAATTATTTCGTGACAGGTAAAGAGATTTGCCTGTCAACGATAATAATTATTCTTCATTCTCGGAGAGCTGAACTCGAAAAGTTTGAAGTTATTTTTTTCAATGGCCGGGTAGTTCAGCTGGTTAGAACGCTAGCCTGTCACGCTAGAGGTCGTGGGTTCGAGCCCCATTCCGGTCGCCATTGTTTTGCTTCTGTAGCTCAGTCGGTAGAGCAGAGGACTGAAAATCCTCGTGTCGATGGTTCGATTCCGTCCGGAAGCACCAAATGCGGATTTAGCTCATCTGGTAGAGCGCCACCTTGCCAAGGTGGAGGTAGCGAGTTCGAGCCTCGTAATCCGCTCCAAAAAAGTCCTTACGATGAGTAAGGACTTCATATTTTTTGCGGGTTTATTTCAATTACCAGAATACTTTTCTTCCTGAAAGGAGATGGAGGTGCGACCCCTCTGACCCGCTCCAACAACGCCTTGCTTTTTAGCAGGGCGATTTTTTATGCCTGCGTGTTGGCGGAGGTGCTGCAAAGTGCGTAAATAGGCGGCTTGACTGACAGTCCAGCTCGATTTTGTTGACTTTTTCAAAGCCGTGGGCTATAATGTTGACCATAGAGAGCGCACTCTGAATTATACTGAAAGGTGACGATGAAAATGGAAGATAAATCTACACTGGGAAAATTTATTCAGACAAAAAGGAAAGAACTTGGCTTATCACAGAAAGAGCTTGCAAAGGCGCTTTATGTTACAGAGTCGGCTGTGTCAAAGTGGGAACGTGGTATTTCTTATCCTGACATAACCATGATATCAGGCATATGCGAGGTCTTGCACATTTCTGAGCATGAGCTTTGCACTGCAAGCGAGGATCGTCAGCAGAGGGAAGCCGACCTTATGGTGAAAAGCTATAAACGCTTCGTTCGTGGGTACACTATCATAACTGGTATAGGCTATCTTGCGGCGATAATACCGAGTTTTATTTATAATGTGGCACATGGGGGCATTGGCTGGTTCATGGTGCTTATCACGTCGCTGATGCTAACGTTTTCTTTCATCAATGTGCCTGTGCTTGTGAAGGAGAATAGGGCGCTGTGGACGTTTGGGGCTTCAACAGTTTCGCTTATGCTTCTTTATGCCGCAGGGTGCGTTTATTCACACGGGGATTGGTTTGTTATGGCGGTGCTTGGAACGCTTCTTGGGGAAGCTGTCGTTTTACTGCCTTTTGTACTGAGGAGTGATGTGTTTGAAAAGTATGCAGGAAACTGCAAGGGGCTTATCTGCATGGCAGCGGATTCTGTGCTGACCTTTGCTTGCGTTATTTATGGTACGCTGAAATACGGTGACGTGGCAGACCTTCGTGACGGCATGGTCGCAACGGTAACTTGTGTGGCGTTGGTGTGGGCAGTGTTCCTTATTATAAGGTATCTAAAAGTGAATGGCTTTTTCAAGGTGGCACTTTGCTTTGTGGCATCTGCGGTATGGGTAGCGGCAATGACTGTGCTGAGCAATGCGTGGAACGGCATGGAACTGTCTGACATAATTTCACTGAAAGGTGCTGATAACAATCGCTATGATGGTATAGTCTGCCTTTGTCTGATAGGCGTTGCAGCGGTGCTTGCTATTGCAGGGGCAGTGTTTAAGTTTGCGAGAAAGAGGTCGCGGGATAGGTAGTGCTGAGGAGATAAAAGAAAGATACAAAACGGATAGGGATAATTTGGACTTTGTGGGACGTCGAGGGCGCCGTCCCCTACATAAATGTGTTCGGAAATAGAAAATACTGCACTTGAGTGAAGACTCAGGTGCGGTATTTTTATTTTGCTGTGAATATTTTACCCGTATATGTCAAAAATAATGCCAGAGGACTTATGCCGCCGATAGCATAAGACTGCCGTGGGCGCAACAGTGGCTGCGGAAATCATATCGGAGAAAGGTTTTGTGTGTATGAAAAAATTCAGTATCAGAAATTCACACGCAGGCAAGGCTCTGGGAGCGAAGGGTGTTTACATTACACTTGCGGCGTGTCTGCTGGCTCTTGGCGGTGCGGGTATAGCTGCATATAACAAGGCTATGGAGGATATCACCGACAATCTGACTATTTCGAGCGTTGACAGCACTGCGCCAAAGCAGGCTGATAACAAGAAAACGGACGTTGAAAAGGACGAAAGCTCCAAGCCGGATGTTGACATTCAGACGCAGCCAAATGTTATGCCTGTGAACGGTGAGATATTAGAGCCGTTTTCTAATGGCGAGCTTGTGAAGTCGGAAACTCTCGGCTACTGGAAAACCCATGATGGCGTTGATATCAAAGCTGACCTTGGCGAGCCTGTCAAGGCGATGAACAAGGGCACTGTTACAAAGATATGGGACGACCCTCTGTGGGGCAACTGCATGACTATCGACCATGGAAACGGCATTGTAGGACATTACTACAATCTGTCAAAGGAAATGTCCGTCAAGGAGGGCGACGAGGTGAATGCAGGGGAGGTCATAGGTGCTGTGGGCGACACTGCTCAGGCGGAAGCGGCAGAGCTTTCTCATCTGCACTTTGGCTTGAAAAAGAACGGTCAGTGGATAGACCCTATCGAGTTTATTGACCCTGCGGACAAATAAGCTTTCTTCATTTTGGTGCTTTGTAATACAAAGTGCTGATGTTATAATCCCCCATATAACGCCGCATCTGAAAATTTTCGGGTGCGGCGATACATATGTATTGCAGAATAGAGAGAATTGTGCTATAATTATACTTTAAGGCAATATTGCTGATGTTTTTACACAGAACATAGAGTGGTGGGACGCCGAGGGCGTCGTCCCCTACGGTCTGTTTTATATTGTGTGGATAATGTATAAATTATTGTGAGGTATAATAATGAAAAGCAAAAGAATCTATCCTGCGTTCACTATATCGAAAAAAGGGGAAATGTCCCTGAAAAACGGTCACCCATGGGTGTATTGTGACGAATTGAGAAACGAGCCTGAGGGCTTGAAAAACGGCGAGCTTTGCGATGTTTTCTCTGAAAAGGGTTCTTACCTTGGAACTGGTTTTCTCAGCCTTAACAGCAAGATAAGGATAAGGATCTTATCTGACAACGCAAATGAAAATTTCTCGGAAAACTTTTTCCGCAGACGTATCCGCTATGCTATAGATTACAGAAAAACTGTTATGGGGGACGATTTTTCGGCTTGCAGGCTTATTTTTGGTGAGGCTGACGGCATGCCGGGGCTTACTATCGACAAGTATGGAGATATACTTGTTTCGCAGGTGCTTTCCTACGGCATGGATATGATAAAGGATATGATATTCAGGCTTCTTGTTGAAGAGCTTGAAAAGGACGGAGTTAAAGTTTCGGGCATAATGGAGCGTAACGATGTCGCTATCAGAAAGCTGGAGGGCTTGGAGCAGTACAAGGGCTGGTATAAGGCTGGATTTCTCCCTGAGCCACCGTCAAATATCACTGAGATAACGGAGAATGGCATACGCTATGAGGTCGATGTTGAGAACGGTCAGAAAACTGGATTTTTCCTTGACCAGAAATATAACCGCCTTGCGGTGTCGAAGATAGCAAAGGGCAAGAAGGTCCTTGACTGCTTTACCCACACAGGTTCGTTCGCACTCAATGCGGCAATGGGCGGTGCAAGGCACGTTACGGCGGTGGACGTTTCACAGTTTGCTGTTGATACGGCCAGGGAGAATGCTGAGAGAAACGGTCTGACGGACAGAATGGATTTTCTTTGCGCAGACGTTTTCGACCTGCTCCCGAAGCTTCTTGAAGAAAAGGCTGATTATGACATGATAATCCTTGACCCGCCTGCTTTCACAAAGAGCAGAAAGACAGTTGGAAGCGCTGAGAGGGGATATAAGGAGATAAACTACAGGGCAATGAGACTTCTGCCAAGGGGCGGATATCTTGCAACTTGCTCATGTTCGCATTTTATGGAGAACAGGCTGTTTGTGAAAATGGTAATGAGTGCTGCAAGGGACGCAGGCGTTCAGCTCAAGCTTATTGAAGCAAGACAGCAAGCCCCTGACCACCCGATACTTCTCAATGTGCCTGAAACGGATTATCTGAAATTTTATCTTTTTCAGGTGGTGTAGGGTTGACAAATAAGCCGTAATGTGATATAATATAATTGTTTAATAAACCTGATATATTTCAGCGAGTCTGCTGAGTTCGGACATAAGTAGCTTATTTTTCCGCAGTAATGCGGCTGCTTCCAGCCGACAGAATAGACATTTTAGCCCTGCTTTTTTTCAGCAGGGCTTTTTATTTGCATTTTGGTGTTGACAAATGCAGGCAGATGTGTTACAATGAAAGCGTCGAAAGACCGCATATATCACAGTTTGTCTGCTGTGTTCGGACATAAGTCACAGGTATCTTGGGTATCTTGGCTTCCAGCCGACGAAATAGACGTTTCAGGCGCTGTAAAAAAAAGCGCAACAAAGCCCGTGGATTCCCTCGATATGGAAGTCCACGGGCTTTAATATATCACACAGCAAAAAAGAACTATCTAATCTTGAAAAAAGGGTACAGCAAACACACCGGCAGAAATACAGCGCTTTTTGCCGATTATTAAAATGTTGAAAAATATCTTTTTCAGGCTGCTTTTCTGATTGCGATCTTCTTCAAGTGAAATTTATGCAGATTAAAACCACAGCAAATCATCGCAATTTCTAAATTCA